>SDBV01004674.1_pt1 | contig 19569 bp, 15 predicted proteins | sample 2277081 | NCBI WGS metagenome assembly SDBV01 (sample SAMN10402039, study PRJNA504765) | marine sediment metagenome | isolation source: marine sediment core GS10_PC15, 223 cmbsf | place: Arctic Ocean: Southern Knipovich Ridge | collected 2010
TATTACCAGATTGGCGACAAGGCCGCGCTCTACGCCGAAGTCCTGACCATGGTCATGACAAGCCACGCCGATGAAGTTTACGAGAACCTCAAAAAGGACCTGCCTCCCGATGAGAAACTGAAAAACCACATAATGACCAAGGCAAAGACCTTTGGATCAAACGTGCCTTTTGCCCGGATAATGCTCCGTGAAATAGCGTCCGGTGGCGCAAGCCTCCCCGACGAAGCTTTAATGCAGATGGGGCGTATAATCTCAAGCACCGTATCGATACTTGAAGAAGGCAAAAAAGAACAAGTCTTCGGCCACGTTAACCCGTTCATCGTGCATATGATGGTCATTGCCACATTGCTCCTTTACACGGCCGGAGAGCCAATAAGGAAAAGAATGTCCGCTCTGAACCCCAAAGCTTCCACCGCGCCGGTGGAACAGGCGGCGGAGGAGTTGGCCGACATCCTGCTAAAAGCGTTGCGAGTTTGCGACCAGCCGCAAAACAAGGAGAACCAAGATGTCTAAAATAAGAGCCCGTATAGAAAGAAAATTCGAGATGTTCGGCCGCCTGGTTTTCCGGAACCGCTTCAAAACTCTTTTCATCATGTTCTTATTCATCGGGGCATTGGTTTCCCAGCTTCCCAACATCACAATAAACACTTCCACAGAAGGCTTTTTGCACGATGACGACCCCATCCTGCTTGACTATAACGAATTCCGCGATCAGTTCGGCCGCGACGAAATTCTGATAATAGCCATACAGCCGCCGGACGTGTTCGACAGGGGATTTTTACAAAAACTCAAAAACTTCCACGAAGACCTCGAAAACGAGACGCCGTATGTGGACGACATCACAAGCCTCGTTAACGCCCGCAACACTCGCGGCGAAAAAGACGAACTGATTGTCGAAGACCTGCTTGAAAACTTCCCTAAAACAGAAGATGAACTCAAAAAACTCAAGGAGCGCGTTCTTTCAAACAAAAACTACACAAATTTCCTAATTTCCGAAGACGGACGCTTTACCACGGTAGCGATAAAAACGGATGCTTATTCGTCCGAAGGCACGGCAGGCGACGTTATGGAAGGTTTTGATGAGGAAGGAGATCCCGCAAACGACGCCGCCCCGCGCGAGTTCCTTACCGACCGGGAAAACTCCGAGGCGGTGGCCGCCGTTAAAAAAGTGATTGCGCGATACGAAGCGCCTGATTTCCGTATTTACGCCGCCGGGTCGCCGGTGGTAACGAACGACCTGAAGCGGAGCATGATGAAGGACATGCAACGCTTCATAAAACTTACGATACTTATCATAGGCTTTGTCCTTGCCGTGGTATTCAGAAAAATTACAGGCGTAATCTTTCCGCTTTTTATAGTCCTTGCCACGCTTCTCAGCACGGTGTCCCTGATGGCCATATTCGGGGTATCGATAAAGCTGCCCACGCAGATTCTTCCCTCGTTCATAATGGCCGTCGGCGTGGCCGATTCCGTTCACCTGCTGGTAATCTTCTACCGGCGATATGCGCAAACGGGCGACAAAGAAGGTTCCATAGCCTTCGCTTTGGGGCATTCCGGCCTTGCGATTTTCATGACCAGCCTCACCACGGCGGCGGGGCTTTTTTCTTTCGCGACAGCCGACGTAGCGCCGATTGCCGACCTTGGCCATTTCGCTAGCGCGGGCGTGATGCTGGCCTTTATCTACACCGTAGTTTTGCTGCCGGCGCTCCTTGCAATCGTCCCGATAAAAAGAAAGGAAGCCGCAACAGATGGAGGAGGCGAAGTAAAGGAAACGTTCATGGACCGGGTCCTTATCGGAATTGCGGACTTCTCTACCGGCCATCCGAAAGCGATAGTCGCCGTAAGCGCGGTGTTGATCGTTATTGGGCTTGGGCTTGCCTCCCAGTTGAGGCTGTCGCACAATCCGCTAATATGGTTTCCGGAAAAGCACCCGATAAGGCAGGCGACCGAGAAAATAGACGGCGAGCTTAAAGGCTCCATAACGATGGAGGTCATCGTCGATACAAAAAAAGAAAACGGCCTGCACGATCCGGCGTTACTTAAAAAACTGGACGCCCTTGCCGCCGAAATCGGGAAATACGACGACGGTGAAATTTTCGTAGGCAAAACATTTTCGATCTCGGACATAGTCAAGGAAATCAACAAGGCGCTAAACGAAAACCGCGAAGAGTTCTATAGCATCCCGGAAAACAGGAAACTGATCGCGCAGGAACTGCTCCTCTTTGAAAACAGCGGCTCGGACGACCTTGAAGACGTGGTGGACAGCCGGTTCTCCAAGGGCCGCTTCACCATAAAGACGCCGTGGCGCGACGCGGTGCTATACGGCGGTTTTATAAAGTACATAGAAGAAGAGTTCGAAAGCGCCGTAGGGGGCATGGCGGATATTTCGGTTACCGGTATGGCGTCGATTCTGTTCAGGACGATTTCCGCAACGGTTATCACCACGGCAAAGAGCTACGGCTTCGCCTTCGTCGTAATTACGTTCCTGATGATATTCCTTTTAGGAAGCGTAAAGTACGGCCTGCTTAGCATGATACCCAACCTGATGCCAATAATAATGGCAATGGGGCTGATTAAGGCCGCCGGAATACCGATGGACATGTTCACGATGCTCATAGGCTCCATAGCCATCGGCCTGGCTGTTGACGACACCGTACACTTCATGCACAACTTCAGGCGCTACCACCACCACACCGGCGACGTGCGGATAGCCACCCGGCAGACGCTTCAAACGGCGGGCAGGGCGATGCTTATTACGACCATCGTACTGTCGCTGGGATTTTTCGTTTTCATGTTCGCGTCGATGAACAACATTTTTAACTTCGGCCTTATGACGGGCTTCACCATTACTGTGGCGCTTTTGGGAGACTTCTTCCTTGCGCCCGCCCTTATGACGATCTTCGAGCCGAAGGAAACGGAAATGACGGACGACGAAAAACTTGAAAGCGGAGTAGAAACCGAGATAAGCGAATGGAAATAAATTTTCAAAGGAGGGTAGACAAAATGAAACGCAACCTTTTAAGAACCGGTATTCTCCTTGCCGCAGCTTTTTTACTGACCGCAAGCGCCACTCCCGCCTTCGCCGACGATGCGAAGGCACGCTCGATAATGGAAAAGGTCGACGCGCGCGACGATGGCGACAACGCAACGTCAGAAATGGAAATGATACTGATAGACAAAAAGGGCAACGAAAGGGTGCGCCGCATAAAATCGTTCTCGAAAGATAAAGGCGGGGATGAACAGCGAATAATTTTTTTCCTCCATCCGGCGGACGTAAAGAACACCGGTTTTTTAACCTACGATTACGACGACCCCGAAAAGGACGACGACCAGTGGCTTTTCTTGCCGGAACTCAGAAAAACCAAACGCATAGCTTCCAGCGACAAGTCCGGCAGCTTCATGGGTTCGGACTTCACCTACTACGATATGACCGACCGCGACCTTGAGGACTACGACTTCAAACTGCTTAAGGAAAGCGAGGTGCGCGGCCACAAGGTGTGGGTGATCGAATCGACGCCGCGTACAAACGATGTGATTGAAGAATCGGGATACACCAAATCCGTAGACTTTGTAAGGCAGGACAACGATGTGGTCGTCCGCTCCGTTAACTGGGTAAAGAAAGGCAAAAAGCTAAAGTACAGGGACGTGAAAAAGCTTGAACTGATCGACGGCATATGGGTGGGCACGGAAATACACATGACGACCAAGAAAGGCAAGGCTACCCTGCACAAGACGATATTGAAGTTCAGCAATATGAAGTTCAACCAGAACCTGAACGACGAAATTTTCACGGTACGTCGATTGGAAAAGGGTCTTTAAGGAAAACCCGTCTGGACGCGGCAAGTAAAATGACGCTCAATAAACTGATTCCGGCTCTTACCGCCGCCTTTTTCATCTTTGCATCTCCAGCAAACCTCTACGCGGAAAGCAAACTCGACGACGCGCTTGGCGGCTTCGAGGATGAAGCGGTAGAAGATGAAACGCCGGAAAGCGCAACGATAAGCAAAGAAACGGAAAAGAAGAAGCCGTCTCCAATGGAGCTTTCGGGTTCCGTTGCATTAAAGACTTCGTACAACTATGCGCACGAAGCTCCGCAGGCGGGCAGGACGGATTACAGGGGACTTTCGCGCCTGCGCACGGAGGTTAACCTTCAAGTGGACTTAAAACTTTCAGAAGGCTGGAAGTCCGTCGTGCAGGGAGTGGGCTTTTACGATTTCGCCTATTCCGTCAACGGACGCGGCGATTACACCGATGAAGTTCTCGATTCCAACGAAAGCGAAGCCGAACTCCAGGAAGTTTACGCACGGGGTTCACTTACACCGAATATCGATTTGAAACTCGGCAGGCAGATAGTGGTTTGGGGCAAGTCCGACAACTTACGCGTAACCGATGTGCTGAACCCGCTCGATACGCGCGAACCGGGCATGGTCGATATCGAAGACCTCCGCCTGCCGGTAACTATGATGCGCGGCGACTACTACATTGGTAAATGGAGCGTCAGCGCGATTATAATTCCGGAAATACGGTTCAATAAAGAACCGGCTTACGGCAGCGATTTCTACCCCGCACCGATATCGCCCCCGCCGGAAGAAAAACCCGACATCGCGGTGGAAGCGGTGGAAAATATGGAGTACGCAGTGGCCTTTAACGGCGTGTTCAGCGGGTTCGACCTGTCTTTTTATGCCGCGCGAATTTATAACGACTCCTTTCACCTTGAACGACGCTCCATGTTCAGCTTCGTGCGCCGCCACGCAAAACTTACGATGCTTGGTGCGGCGGGCAATGTTGCAAGCGGCAACTGGCTGTTCATATCCGAAGCGGCGTGGATTGACGGCTTGGAGTTTTATTCCCTTCCCGGCGAAACAAGATCGCGCCTCGATTTCCTTTTGGGCGCGGAGTATTCGGGAATAACCGATACGTCAATCGCCCTCGACGCAGTCAACCGGCGCATTTTCGGGCACGAGCAATCTCTTGAAAATTTACCCGACCAGACGAAAGAAGACGAACTCCAGTGGGCGGCAAGGCTTACGAGGAATTTTTTAAACCAGACGCTTAAGGTTACGGCACTCGCGTCGGTCTTCGGAGCGGACGGCGGGGACGGCTCGTTCCAACGTTACCAGGCGTCGTACGACGTAAACGATTGGCTTAACGTAACCGGCGGCGTGATGGTTTACCAACCCGGCGAGAAATTGTTCTTCAAGGCGGTAAAAGATAACGACCGGATTTTTTTAGACGTGAAATACAGTTTTTGAAGAAATAAAGTTTACCGTTACCTAATCCCATATATTTTGCTATACTTGTAATACATGAATTACATTTGAGGAATTTGGAACATGTTGACTTTGAGATTGCCGGAAAAGATAGAAAAACGCCTTGAAAAGCTGGCCAAGAAAACAGGCCGCACAAAAAGCTATTATGCCAAGGAAGCCATAATCGAATATCTGGATGACAGGGAGGACTACCTCCTTGCCCTTTCACGACTGGAAAAAAATAAGCCGTCCATTCCCATAGAAGAGGTTAAAAAAAGGCTTGGCCTGGAATATTGAGTTCGACCCGGCCGCATTAAAAGAACTATCCCGCTTAAGCGAAGAAGCGCAGAAAAGAATCATCCAATACCTGAAGAAGAGGGTTGCAAAATCCCACGACCCGAAAAAATTAGGGAAACCGTTGCGCGGAGAAAAAACCGGTCTATGGAGATACCGACTGGGCAAATATAGAATTATCTGCCTAATTGAAAAAAAACTTTTAAGGGTACTCGTGCTTCGCATCGGCCACAGGCGCAATGTTTACGGCTAAAAAAATCACACATCCGGTACCCCGCCTGCGAAGCTTGTCACCCTGAGCTTGTCGAAGGGCGACAAAAAATGAAACTAAAAACTCTAATCGGAGCTTTCAGCCCTCCCCTACTTAACGGCGGCCCAGTCGGGGAAGTTTGAAAGCGAAGCATCGAAAAAGAGCGGCAACAAAGTAAACGACGCAACAGTCAGGATAACCACACCGATAAGGTTCAGCAGTAATCCCGCTTTAGCCATATCCGCTATCGTTATGCGTCCCGCGCCGAATACTATCGCATTGGGTGGGGTAGCCACCGGCAGCATGAAAGCAAATGAGAAGGCAAGCGTTGCGGGAATCATGATGACCAGCGGATGGACCTCGATAGCCGTCGCCAGCGATGCAAGAACAGGCAAGAGTATCTGCGCCGTTGCGGTGTTGGACGTAAGCTCGGTTAAAAAGGTGCATAGAAGGCAAATGATGGCAATAATCAGCACAGGGTGAAGGAAGGAAATATATGCCAGCCGTTCGCCCACCCACATTGAAAGACCCGAGTCCTTGAAACCAAAAGCAAGCGCAAACCCGCCTCCGAAAAGAAGCACTATCCCCCACGGCAGGTCTTTCACCGCGTCCCAGTCGATAAGCCGCGTATGTGGTTCAGCGCGCGACGGGATCAGGAATAGGATCGAGGCCACGGCGATGGCAACCGTGCCGTCGTTAAAAAATCCCGGCGCCATGAAAAGGCTGGACCAGCCGGGAATATTTAAATCGCCGATTGAAATACCGGATCGGGTAATCCATAGAACGGCTAGCGCCGTAAAGATGGCCATCACCCACTTCTCCTCGAAGCTCATAGGGCCCAACTCCCTATACTGGGTACGGAACTCTTCAATATCGACTTCCACGGGAGCCGCAGAACAGTAGAAGATTCCAAGATAGGCCCATACAACCACAAGGAAGAAAAGGGCAATCGGCAAGGCGAATACAAACCACTGTGCAAAAGAGATTTCCGGCGCCCCGGGAAACGATATTGCAAAGATTTTTACGAATACGGGATTCGGCGGCGTCCCCACAAGCGTGGCTGTCCCGCCTATCGAGGCCGCGTACGCCACCCCAAGAAGAAGCCCAATCGAGTAGCGGCGGGTGGCCTCCCCGCCTGCAATGTCCTCGAACTTTACGATAACGGCAAGGATTATGGGCACCATCATCATCGTGGCGGCCGTGTTGGAAATCCACATCGATAAAAACGCCGTCGCCGCCATAAATCCCGCCAGCACGGTTCGCGGCCGCACACCGAACAACAGCAGGATGCGCAACGCAATGCGCCGGTGTAGCCCCCATCTCTGAATAGCTGTAGCCACCATAAATCCACCAAGGAACAAGAAGATGACCCAATTGAAATACTGGGCTGAAACGGTCTTGCCGTCTGTAATGCCAAGAGCCGGGAAAAGCACTACAGGAATAAGCGCCGTCAAGTATAAGGGGACGGCCTCGGTTATCCACCATATCGCCATCCAAATTGCAATTCCAGCAGTTTTAGTAACCTCCGGATGGCCTGGTTGCAAGTCAAAAAAGATTATCAGCACCGAAGCCAGGATGGGTCCGGCCGCAAGCCCGGTAAGCTTGATCGGTGTGTTGATGTTTTCGACTGCGTCGTTCAGTGCGCTACTCCTTAATTTATTTATTACAAAAGAAAAAAATAAATGAGGATATATCTTAACCTTTTTTCTTATTTGATGTTAATTAGCGCTATCACTGAATACAAGATATTTCTTAACCACCCTTTTTACCGGTGTTGTGCTTTATGGCAGCCAAGTAAACTCGATGGTGATTCGTCCCGCGCCAAATACTATTGCATTCGGCTTGGAAGGGATGTCATTTGCATTACCGCCCTCTATCGGGATGTTTCAAACGTATCCTGCTCTGCCCCATCCGGCCGCCCATGCGCCTTCCCTGCCCGCTTCGGCACATTTCACGATTTGCCATATTGGTCATTTTCGACCGTATTCTGGGTTTGTTGGTGAATCTGGTTTTTACTGTCATAAATGATGCCTCCTCGAATAAATGAGACTCGTTACTCTTATTACATTATAACCGATCGCGGGTTGTTTAGGCGGATTTGGTTTTAAGTTCGCTTTTGGTTTCTTTAGCCGTAGCGCATATTTGCACCAGCAGGTCTCTGAATATGAAGTCGTGGAACGGTAGGAATATGTACCAATACAGGCCGCCGAGCGTCCTCGTCGTGTGGAAGTGCGCGGTTATCGAAAGCTTCGTGCGCGCGCCTTCATCACCGATATTGAATTCCAGCCACGCCTTGCCGGGCATCCTCATCTCCGCGCGAAGTAGCAGCCTGCAGTTTTTTTGCAGGTCTTCCACGCGCCAGAAATCGATCACATCGTTTACCTCCAACCGCGAGCTGCTCTTCCTCCCTCGAAGCGATCCCGGGCCGGAGAGCAGGCGGTCGATGCCGCCCCGAACGCGCCACATCCAGTTGCTGTCGAACCATCCGGCCTTTCCGCCTATCCTGCACACGGAATTGAATACCGACGCCGCGTCCTTTTTTGTGTAATGTGAACGGGTGGTGGAAAAGATCGGCTCCGTATCCAGTTCGTGAAGCTTTATCGCCAATTCGTAAGCCGGTGGGTACGCATCCGACCATCGCGTGCGCACATTGTCCTGCTCCTCGCGCGTGAAAGCCCTCACGACGGCTTCCCTGTACGAAAGCGGTTCGAACGGTATGTACTTTCTTATATTGTCGGTTTTGCACACGGCGTCGTCCTGCAACCCTTCCATAAGGCCTACGGTTATCTGCGCCGGTACCGGCGTAAGAAGGCTGACGAAGTACGAATAAAACTTTATATTGGAAAACGGGAACGGTACGAAAACGATCTTTCTGTCAAGAACATCGGCGAATATCCTAAGCATCTCCTCGTAGGTAAGAATGTCGTTTCCGCACGCCTCAAGCGTTTCACCCCCTGTTTCCGGCGTTTCAAGGAGCCCGACAAGGTATTTGATGAGGTCGCGCACCCCAATCGGATGGCACTTGTTCCTGCACCAGTGGGGCAGCAAGATGAACGGCATCCTGGTTACCAGATGCCGGATGATCTCGTACGATGCACTGCCGGAGCCGATTACAACTGCCGCCCTCATCGTTGTCACCGGAACGCTGCCGGCCCTCAGTGCGTCGCCCACCTTTACCCTCGATCGCAAATGGCGCGACTTGCTCGCCAGCCGGTCGCCAAGGCCGCCCAGATAAATGATCCGTTTGACGCCTTCCTCCCGCGCGGCCTCGCGGAAATTTATTGCGGCCTGAATGTCGGCGGCCTCGAATTCCTCTGGCCCCATCAGGAGAGAGTGGATCAGGTAAAAGGCAGTGTGAATCCCTTCGAGGGCCCAATTCATGTGCTTCTTTTTCAAAGCATCGGCAACTACCACATCCGCGCCGGGCCACCGGTCTTCGTTCAACCTGAATCCCCCGCGAACCATAACTCGTACCTGATAGCCGCGGGCGAGCAGTTCCGGCGCCAGCAGTCCGCCTATGTAGCCGGAGCCTCCGGTAACAAGGACAGTGCCGATTTCCGGGCATGGTGTAGTGGGCAAATCGGCGCACTTCAGGCCGTCGAAGTCGCTGAATTCGTCGTGATTATTATTTCCTTTATGACCGCTCATATAAGGCGCCTCACTCCCCACATGTTGTACTAACAGGTTGCTGAAAAAGTCCATCCGGGACTTTTTCAGCTGAGACTTGGTCGAAATAAATTCGTCCAAGCCTCTCAAATTGCTTGGCTTCCAGCCTGCGTAATTTGGCAATCCTTCCATGGATTGCTTATCAGGCTGCTTTTTCAGCAGCCTGATAGAACAGAACGCCCTTTACCCTGTCTTCTAGGTTAGCATATACTTTGTTAATTCGTCATGGAGGATTCCATATGAACACGCCGGGCCACATGGTGGTAAACCTTGCGCTCATCGGCAAAAAGCACAAGCCCGGCCTGACGTTTCCCATTTTTTTCGGCGCCCTCGCGCCAGACATGCCGATATTCCTTTTCTATTTCTACCAGAAGATAATCTTAAAGATTCCCGAAATGGAAATCTGGCGGGACGTTTACTTCCTACCGCACTGGCAGAACCTTTTCGACGCCTTCCATTCTATCCCGATAATTCTGGCGGCGTTACTTATCGCTCTGGCGGGAAAAAGGGGAAAAACCGCCGCGTTTTTTGCCAGCATGCTTTTGCATACGCTATTCGATCTTCCCCTTCATTATGACGACGCGCACAGGCACTTCTTTCCGCTGAGCGATTTCCGCTTCTTCAGCCCCGTTTCGTACTGGGACCCGAACCGCTTCGGGCACCTTGGCGCCTTTGGAGAACTGACCGTGGTAACGGCGGCGTCGATTGCCGTCTGGAGAAGGGATAAAACCCGCTTAGTGAGAGGCGCCGTGGCGCTGGCGCTCATCCTTTACGCATCCGGCCTTGTTTTCGCACTCCTTTTATGGGGCGCATAATATTTAACGGCAGCGCCTAAAGAGCAGGTACGTTTTACCATCTACATGAACCTCCTTCTAAACAAACTCCATTAACGGTATATTGTTAGCAATGTATGAAAGACAGGTAAGGCCGCAATCATTAATAGCCGCCTGTATCGTGATTTTCTTTTCTTTTATGGCGGCTCCCTTCCACCTGGCCCTTGCTCAGGACCTCACGCCGCCTGAAGAGGCAACAGAAAAAGCAATAAGCATCCTTGAAGAGGTTGACGACATGTGGCGCGGAAAATCGGCCCACGGAACGTTTTCCATGACAGTGAAGACGGCTAACTACACGCGCGCTATGAGTATGGAGTTCTGGTCGAAGGGTAAGGAAAAATCGCTTGTAAGAATAATGTCGCCGCTCAAGGAAAAAGGCACGGCGACGCTCAAATCCGACGCCAGCATATACACCTACCTCCCGAAAACCGACCGCACTATCAGGCTGACATCGGGGATGATGATGGGATCGTGGATGGGCAGTCACTTCACAAACGACGACCTTGTGAAGGAATCGCGGATATCGGAAGACTACGACGCCAAAATAACGTTCGAGGGTGAAAGGGACGGGGATAAGATAATCGAATTCACCCTTATACCCAAACCCGACGCCGCAGTTGTGTGGGGAAAGATCGTCCTCACCGTGCAAAGGGAAACGCACATCCCGATAGTGGAAATCTATTACGACGAGGACATGCAGGTGGTGCGTAAGATGGAGTTCGGCGGCGTGAAGGAAATGGGCGGGCGGCTACTTGCATCGGTAATGAAGGTGGTACCGGAAGACAAGCCGGGCGAGTTTACGGAACTCGTTTACGAAGATATTGCGTTCGACATCGGGCTGAACGATTCTTTTTTTTCCATCGCTTCATTAAGGCGAAAATAGGGGGTGGAAAGGCCGTGAAAATTTTTTCGTTTGCACTGCGCAACGTTGCGCGCAACGGGTCGCGGACTTTCGTTACAATATCGGCGATGGCCCTTGCCGGCGCCATAATGATCTTCTTTATGGGCCTCGGCGAAGGCTTTGTTTACATGCTCGAACGCAACATCGTCTCTATGTCTGCAGGCGATATCCAGATGCACGCGCGCGGCTACCGCGACGATCCAGACCTTTACAAACGTATACGAAACCCGGATGAAATAATCGCAAAACTGGAATCGGAAGGCTTTCATGCCTCAACAAGGCTCTACGGTTTCGGCTTGGCGGCCTCCGGAAACACTTCAAGCGGCGCGATGCTGCGCGGTACCGACCTTTTGCGGGAAAAAAACGTAACCGAGCTTCACCGGCATGTAATGGTCGGTAAATGGCTCGATGCGGACGACCCAAAAGGCGTGGTCATCGGAAAGAAACTTGCCCAGGCGCTTAACGTCGAAATCGGTTCCGAGCTGGTGATTGTAAGCCAGGCGGCCGACGGTTCGATGGCCAACGACCTTTACAACGTGAGGGGAATACTTAAATCGGTATCGGAAGAAATAGACCGAGGCGGATTCCTGATGACCGATGGAGCGTTCCGCGAGCTGATGGCCCTGCCCGAAGGGGCGCACGAAATCGCCGTAAGGAGGAAAGACCGCGCGAGCGACCTTAGCGAGGCGACGAAGAGGGCGGCGGGCATAGGCGGCGAACTTGAAACGCTGAACTGGCGGCAATTGCAACCGGTGATGGCCAAAGTGCTGGATATAACGTGGGGTTCGTTTTTATTCATGCTGATTATCGCCTACTTCGCCGTGGGAATGATAATTCTAAACGCGATGCTAATGAGCGTCTTCGAGCGCATACGCGAATTCGGAATAATAAAGGCCATAGGCGTTTCGCCCTTTCAACTGGCGGCCCTTATATTCACAGAGGCCATGATTCAGGCGGTACTTGCCGGAGTTCTGGCGCTGGCTGTCGGCCTCCCCATTTCGTATTATTTCCAGAAATACGGGCTCGACCTTTCCGCCCTTTCGCCCGAAACATCGATAATGGGCGTAGCCTTCGATCCGATATGGTACAGCCAGGTTACCTTCAACTCGGTAGTGCAGCCGGTTGTTTTCATGTTTATCGTGGTGGCGGCCGCCGTCGTTTATCCCGCGATAAAGGCGGCCGTTATTAAACCGGTATCGGCCATACACTACACGTAGCAAAGCCATGTCGAACAAAACCGAAACCGGCGCCCTGCCCTTTCTCCTAATGATGAACCGTATGGCGTGGCGAAACCTTTTCCGGCGCAAACGCAGGACGTTTATCACTACGTTCACCGTCGCGTTCGGAATAATGCTGGCCGTAACGTTTACCGGCATGGGCGATTACAGTTATACGGACATAATAGACACCAGCGCCGCAATGGGGCTGGGACATATTACGGTGGAGCCGAAAGGCTACAACTACAACCCGACGCTGGACAAGAGGCTCGCCAACGCCGACGGAATTCGGCAAAACGTGCTTAAAGACCCAAATGTTAAAGACGCAATCGTGCGGATAATGGGGCAGGCGATGTTCTCCAGCGCGTCGAAAAGCGTGGGCGGTGTCTTTCTGGCCGTCGACCCGTTGCAGGAATCGCCCGAAAGGAACTTTTTTTTACGCTCGATTGTCGAGGGATCCCTCTTTGAAGGAACAAAAGGCCGCAGCGCCGTTATCGGCGCGAAGCTGGCCGAAAAGCTCAACCTGCGGATAGGAAAAAAACTGGTTTACACGGTAACCGATACAAGCGGCGAGATAGTAGGCGAGATGGCGCGCGTAACTGGCATCTTCAAGACAAACTCCGACACGGCGGACGGCTACTTTGTCATTTTGCCGATAGACAGGGTGCGCACAACGCTGAATTACGGCAAAACGGAGGCTTCCTTAGTGGCGGTCTTCATCGGCGACCAGCGACGCGCGGACAGAGTGCGCGATAAACTCGAAAAATCCGTCGGCGGTGGAGACGTAGACGTACTCGGCTGGAAACAAACCCAAGCCTCGGTGGCGGGCCTTGTAGCCATGGATAAAAGCTCCAACTATTTCTTCCAGTTCTTCGTGGGATTGCTGGTCGCCGCCGGAATACTCAACACGCTTCTGATGAGCGTCCTTGAGCGCAAACGGGAGTTCGGCGTGATGATGGCCGTCGGGTTGACGCCGGGCCGCCTCTTTATACTCGTGTTGATGGAATCGGTATGGGTAGGCGTTCTTGGCCTGATTATGGGCGTGATAATAACAACGCCGTGGTTCATCTACCTTACGGAAGTAGGCATAGATTTAACCAAGCTCGTAGGCGGGGGATACGAGGCCGGAGGCGTTCCGGTTGATCCGATCATGAGAATAAGGCTCTTCAAGGAAAGCGTAATGGCGATACTTGCAATACTGTTTTTCCTGACGGTCGGCGCGGGCCTTTACCCCGCTTACAAGGCGGGCAGGACGCCGCCAGTGGAAAGTATTAAAAACTTATGAGAGGTAATTTGAAACGATGGCTAACGATCATATAGTACGCCTGAAAGACGCCTTTAAGGTGTACGTTCAGGGGCAGGTGGAGACAAATGCCGTTAACGGCCTTAGCCTTGATATAGAAAGGGGCGATTTCGCCGCGCTCTGCGGGCCTTCGGGCTCCGGCAAAACGACGACGCTCAACCTCATAGGCGCACTCGACGTGCCGACTAAGGGCGAAGTGATCGTGGACGGCAAGAACCTTTCCGAGCTTTCAAAGACCGAACTCTCGGTTTTAAGAAGAGACCGCATCGGCTTCGTCTTTCAGGCTTACAACCTCGTGCCGGTGCTAACGGCTTATGAGAACGCCGAGTTCGTAATGGCCCTTCAGGGCGTACCTGAAAGTGAACGAAGCGAACGCGTGATGACAGTATTAAAAGAGGTCGGCCTTGACGGACTGGGAGACCGACGCCCGGATGAACTCTCCGGCGGCCAGCAGCAAAGAGTGGCGATAGCGCGCGCAATAGTTACCCGACCCGCCATAGTTTTGGCCGACGAACCTACCGCCAACGTCGATTCGGCAACCGCAGACTCGCTCCTTGACCTTATGGAAATGCTGAACCGCGAAGACGGCATAACGTTCCTGTTTTCCACGCACGACCAGCGCGTTATCGACCGCGCGCGAAGGGTGATTCGCCTGAAGGACGGCGGCCTTGTTTCAAATGAAACAAAGGACGAAACAAGCAAACGGAACTAAGGTTGGAAAACAAAAGGACTAAGCGCCTCCGATCAATCGAACCAGATGGAGAAGTGGTTATCGCCCAGAATAGCAAATGCCTGATTTAATAAAACCCCCTCGGCCTTCGGCCACTCCCCCTTGTCAAGGGGGAGAAATCCAGAGCGCAGCGACGGCTACTTCCCCTTTTCAAATCCCCTCCTTTTCAAGGAGGGGTCGCCAGAGCGCAGCGACGGCGGGGGAGGTTTTTAGAACATTAGTAATCGATGTGTCAATAATCCTCGCTACCGCCATTTTAGCCGGGCTTCCCTTTCCGCCGTCTGCTGACGCCTTTTACGAATGGCAGGACGGGCAAAGCAGCGGGGAACTTCGCGGACTCTTTCGGGCGGGCGGCGGCCTTCACAATAATCCGAATAACAGCATACTTTACGAAAACGATACCGACTCCACCGCCGACGGAACGATAAGGCTTATAGCCGACGGGTATTTCAGCGACGGCGCGGCTGTGGAGCTTAACGCGTATCAATACTTTCAACACACTTCATACGACCAGACGCTTTTTTCGACCTTCTTGGCGGACGTCGAGCGTAGTTCTTCAATTGAATGGGAGATTGTGGACGGGGCGCACGACACGTCGCGGCTGGCGATAGACCGCGTGAACCTGCGCGTTACTTTCGACAGGACGGACTTCACAATAGGCCGCCAGGCCGTCAACCTTGCGACGACTTTTTATTTCACGCCTAACGATTTCTTCGCGCCTTTTTCGGCGCAAACCTTTTACAGGGTTTACAAATCGGGCGTGGACGCCGCGCGCGCGGAGGTCAGGCTGGGGGAATTGTCGCAACTTACACTGCTGGGCGTGCTGGGTTATAAACGCGATTCATCCGGCGCGAACGGGTGGAGCAAATATCCCGATTCGCAACGAAACTCGTTTGTCGCCCGCGCATCGGCGGTGATCGGCGAACTGGAATGGAGCGTACTCGGCGGCAAAGTCAGACGAAGTTCCGTTATCGGCGGATCGGTGCAGGGCGAGATCGGCGGATGGCTGGGAGTGCGCTCCGAGGGGCATTACGCCAACCCGGAAAAGGGCGATTCGCACGCGGAAATCACGGTGGGGCTGGAACACCGATTTGAAAACAGCCTCGACATCAGGGTGGAGCACTTCCACCACGGAAGCGGGTACGGCAATACGGACGACTACTCGCAAGCGTTTTTATCGTCGGAAACTATTGCGTATCTCGGCAGAAACTACACGGCCCTCGGCGCGGGATACGAGTTCACGCCGCTCCTTTCAGGCCAGGCGCTTCTGGAAAGAAACTGGACGGACGCGTCTACCTTGCTTGCTTTTTACTCGGTCTATTCGCTGTCCGACGAATCGGAGCTATCGCTTACATTGAGCCTACCTTTCGGCGACGAACCTGCCGGGATGGATGTCAAAAGCGAGTTCGGGGCGTACCCGCGCTCCGTCAGCGTTGAGCTACGAATCTATTTTTGATATTGCCTTGTAAAACTTTTTGGCGAAGCGTATCTCGGTTTCCTTTGACGGCAGTGCGCCTTTAAGGTTTTCGCGTTGTATTGCCGTTAGGACCTTACCCAACAACGGCCCGCGTTTGATTCCGATTTTTAAAAGATCGTTCCCGCTTACCCTGGGCTTTATGTACCTTAGTTTGGTCATGAACTCGGCTATTATCCTTTTCTCTTCCCTTCCCTTCGCCGCCGCCATCACAGTAAGGAGAACCTCTTCGGAAAGGCCGTTTAAAGCCTCAAAAGCCGGCACGGGCATCGACGCGGAAAGTTTTGCCAGCTTTTGGGATCCTTCCCTCGCCTTTTGCCTGGCATCGCAAAAAGAGAGCGCCGCTTCACGGTGGAAGCCCAGCCTTTCCATAAGTTCCGTGGCCTGGTTTTTCGTAAGTGCAATCGACAGGCAAAAGAGGTAAACCGTCCACGGGGCCGCTTTTTCCTTGTCGAAAGTCAGCCGGTGCCAGTTGAAGGCTTCTTCGGCCTTCTCGCATAGGCGTTCCGTCTTTTCGTTGAAGTTTATCGCGGAATGCACCAGCCTCCACAGGCCGAGATCGGCTATCCTTTTGATCGCCTTCGAAGGTTGCGCCTCGTCGAATATCAGCTTCAGTTCGCCGAAAAGACGCGAGCCGGATATGCGGTCGATAAGCCCTTTCTTCACCGCAACCTTTAAGAGCCTTTCCGTCTGGCCGCCGATTGCGAAACCGAAACGCTGTTCGAAACGTATAGCGCGGAATATCCGCGTAGGGTCTTCCACGAAACTGAGGTTATGCAGAACGCGCAGGATGCCGTCCTTCAGGTCCTGCTGTCCGCCGAAGAAATCTATCAGGCGGTTTCTGTTCGAACCGTTGAGTTTAATGGCAAGGGAATTTATCGTGAAGTCGCGCCGGTAGAGGTCGTTCTTTATCGAACTCATCTCGACTATCGGCAGCGCCGCCGGTTCGGTGTAGTATTCGGTGCGCGCCGTGGCAATGTCTATCTTGTGGTAACCGGGAATGAGCATTATGGCGGTCTGGAACTTCTTGTGCGCTTTTACCCTGCCGCCGTGTTTTTCGGTGAACCTTTTGGCGAACTCTATGCCGTCGCCTTCAATAACTATATCCATGTCCAGGTTCTTACGGCGCATCAGAAGGTCGCGCGTAAAGCCGCCCACGACGTACGCCGTATAGCCGCATTCATCGGCGCATGTGGCGGTCTTTTCAATCAGGCCAAGTATCTCTTTGGGCAGGTGTTCGTTCATCACGCCTTTCATGTCCCTGGCTATCGGCCTGTTCACCCTGCGGTGCGGTTGAAGCATCGTTGAAGGGGCTTTAAGCATGTCGCTGTAAAGAACGCGCATGACGTCGGATCGGCTGATGATACCCACCAACTGTCCGTTCTTTCCCGCCACCGGCACAAGCTTTTGTTTCTTGCGTATTATCAGGTCGTTTATGGCATCTGACGGGGAATCGACCGTTACCTGGCCGAAATCGGTTTGCATATAATCGCCCGTCTTTTCCGCGCCCAACCCGTGGTAAAGCGATTTTTCAACCACCTGGCGAGTGATTAACCCCACGGCGTGGCCTCTCTCGGCAACAGGCACGGAATTTATATTATGGCGGGTAAGCGTTTTTTCGACCGTTTCCAGCGTGTCGTTTTTTGAAACCGTTATGGCGGGCGAGACCATCATCTCCGCCGCCGTGGCCGCGGGAGCTATCGAATCGTTTAGCGCCTTCATCAGCGCGCTCATTGCCTCGTCCATAAGCATATCTTTGATCGTTGCCGACGCCGCCGTCGGATGGCCGCCGCCCCCCAGACGCGAGGCTATCGCCCCTGCGTCAACCGCGCCTACGCGGCTTCGCGCAACGAGGTGCAGCCTTTTTTCCATCTCCACTATAACGAAGAGGGCGTTGAGGTTTTCCATATCCTTGAGGGCGTGAACCACCATCGCAATGTCGCCCACGTGTCGTTTAAGGGCGGCGCGGGCGATGGCCACTTCAACACCGTTAATGTTGTGGAACTCCAGCCGTTCCAGAAGGTCGTGCAAAACGTCTACCTGCGCGGCGGTGAGGTTGCGGTGGAGGAAATCGGAGACCGTGTTGAGGTTCGCGCCTTTAGTTAAAAGGTAGGCGGCGGCTGTCAGGTCCTCCGGGCACGTGGAGGAAAAGGTGAGCGAGCCGGTGTCCTCGTAAATGCCCAGCATAAAGAGCGTGGCCTCTTCGGGAGTCATGTTTATATTTTTTTCGCGCAGTATTTCTATCATCAAAGTGGTGTTGGAGCCGCGTTTTTCTATGCGGGACTTTTCGGCGCGCAGGTCTTTTACCGATTCGGGGTGGTGGTCGTAGATTTCCACTTCCATTCCGGGGCGTTCGCAGATTTTGTAAAGAGGCCCTAAGCGCTCCTTGCTTGCGGTGTCGACTATTACGAGCTTTGAAACTTTATTGAAGTCGAAGTTTTTAAGGCGCGCGGCGTTCAGGGGAAATCCCGTTTTTTCCAGAAAAATCCGCACACTTTTTTCCTGCGAGCCGGGGAAAAGCAGAACGCCCTCTGGGTGCAGTTTCTTGGCGGCGACCATCGAAGCAAGGCAGTCGAAATCTGCGTTAAGGTGCGTTGTTATTACAATCATTAATTATTTCGGACATACGCAATGTTTTCGCGCGTTTTTCCCTAAGTAGCTCTTTTGTATCCATTATTATTAGTTTATCATGCAAATTAAGGTTAGCTGATATACGATTGTTTTATTAAGGAAAGAAAATGAAAAAAACGCAAGATTTACGTGTACGCAAAATAACGCCGCTCGTCCCGCCCGCAGAGCTTAAAGCGGAGATACCGGCAAGCGAGGAATCCAACCGCACGGTCGTCGAAAGCAGGGAGACGATAGAGCGCATACTCAAAAAAGAGGACAAAAGGCTGTTGGTCATCTCTGGCCCTTGTTCGATCCACGACATTGATGCGGCCATGGAGTACGCGGAAAAACTCAACGCCCTTAGTGGAAAATATCAAGACCGGATGCACATAATCATGCGCGTTTATTTCGAAAAGCCGCGCACAACAGTCGGATGGAAAGGCCTCATCAACGATCCACACCTTAACGACACCTACGACATCCCGTCGGGACTGAAGATCGCAAGGAAGTTGCTTATAGATATTACCGGCCTTGGAATGCCGACAGCCACGGAGTTCCTCGATCCGATAATTCCGCAGTACATCGATGACCTCGTCTCGTGGTCGGCCATGGGAGCGCGCACCACCGAATCGCAGACGCACCGGGAAATGGCCAGCGGCCTTTCGATGCCCGTCGGGTTCAAGAACTCCACCGACGGCAACCTTACAATAGCGATAAACGCATTCAAATCTGCGCGGAACCCACACGCCTTCCTCGGCATAGACGAGCGGGGCAGGACGGGCGTTGTTACCACCACGGGAAATCCGCTGGGCCACGTCATCCTGAGGGGCGGCGCGGGGCGCCCGAATTACGACAGGGCAAGCGTAAGTGAAGCCGGGCAGAGTTTGCAAAAAGCCGGTTTGGACCCGGTAATAATGATCGATTGCAGCCACGACAATTCGGGCAAAAAACACGAGAACCAGGAAATGGTGCTAAGAGGCGTGATGACCCAAAGGGCCGAAGGGAACGACAACATCATCGGCGTCATGATCGAAAGCAACCT
>SDBV01004675.1_pt1 | contig 19554 bp, 16 predicted proteins | sample 2277081 | NCBI WGS metagenome assembly SDBV01 (sample SAMN10402039, study PRJNA504765) | marine sediment metagenome | isolation source: marine sediment core GS10_PC15, 223 cmbsf | place: Arctic Ocean: Southern Knipovich Ridge | collected 2010
CTTTGTTTTACTTTTTCTTCTTCTTCTTTAGTAAATGCTTGTTTGGATCGCTCGTCTTCTTCAATAGAGGATAAAACTTGACGAAGTACATAAGTTACATAACTTGAAACACTAGAAAAACCTGTGCCTTTCATCCTTCCTTTTATTTTCTTAATAAGAGGTTTAGGAATTGAAACCGTTGTATATTCTACTTTATGCTCATCTTCAGACATTAAAATAGCCTAAATTAGTAATTAATTTTATTGTATAATAATTATTAATTATATTTAATGATATATAATAATATGTAATTAAAATATTTTTTCAAAAGCTAATCTAAATAAAAATTTATAATTTTTCAAAAAATAAGAATAGACTTATTATATCTAAAGGAATCAAATAATAAAAATTAATGATTAATTAAATATTCTTAAGTTTTCACCATTTTACTTTACATAGAGGAGTTTGCAGATGTAAGTTTATAAAGAGATCTACCAGTTTTTGTTTTACAAATAAACTTAGCTTTATTCATACATGAATTCTGGATAATAAATTTTACAAACTCATCTGGCTTGTAGTTTCGATAATAATTCTTCTTTCGAAAATCTCTAGGATTACAAGCCCCAAAAATTAACTCTTTGGCTTTAAGTCTATTTAAAAATTCAATAAATTTAAAATAAGTCTCTTCATTCTTTAAAAACTTATGAAAAATATTTAATGCTAATATAACATCATAGGTTATATCTTGATTTTTTTTAAAATTAAATATAGATCCTGGAATTATCTTGAAATTTTTATTTTCCACTCTTTTTAATTTTTCTAATAAATGTCTTAATTTCTGATTTTCTTCAAGGGCATAACAAAGAAATCCTTCATCCTCAAATTTAAAGCAAAAATATCCTAATTTTGCTCCAATATCAAGAAATGTCCCTTTCGAAATAGAAATATTCTCTCTTATGATTTTATAGGGGATTTCTCCCTTTTTAAAACATATATTTCGAAGATCGGGATGAGTAAATACTTGTAATTGATTTTTATGTTGATGATTTCTGAAATAAAATTTTACATTTGTTCTAAATTTCATCCATTCTTTATGTCTTTTAATAATAATAATTGGTATTATAGGAATATCAAGTATAGTTGCTATTGAAAGTCTATGTTTTCCGTGTACACTTAAAAGTGTTCCCTCTCTGCCAATATCTACTGAAACATCATCTAAGATCGTTTGAATATCGAAATTTGTAAATTTTCTCTTTGAAGAATCAAGCTCTTTTTTTGATTTATAGCCGTCTTTTTTAATTTCATCATATAATATTTCTAAATTTCTAAACTTTTTATCACAAAATTCTTTACTATATCCCCCACTATGAATTTTGTTATTTTCTTTATTTGTGAGTATCTGATAGTATTCTGTATCTTCCCATTTTTTTCCTTCTATAAATCTTTGTCTAAAGGCTTGAAAAATGGCTGAATCTTCGTTTGGGTTTGTTGATTGATCCCAATCTCCATCTATTATTCGGGAGTAATAATACCATGAATTATCCCTAATCAGAGATCCATATTGAATTTTATTTGGATTAACATAATAATTTCTTTTAAAATATAATTTACCATATTTTGAACGATTTTTAAATAATAATATTTTTTTTTCTAATGTAAATATTAGACTATAAAGAAATTGATATCCAGATCTCACAAAACTTCGTGTAGAAGAATGTTCTTCTCTTAGATTAAGATTGGTTTGAACTATTTTACTAAATTTATTTCGTATATATTTATAATTCATTAATAGCACAATTTACATTAAAAGATTAATTACAATACTAATTAATAATAATTGTTCTTGGTTTATGTAAATTTATTTTCGAAGATTTTTTCTTTCCAATTAGAATGTATGAAGAGTTTGTAGCTGTAAGTTTATAAAAAGATGATTATCAGCTCTAAAAATTACTCTTTTCCTTTAAGTCTTTTTTTTATTACATTAGAATAAATATAATAATAAAATTTCAAATCACTTCAAAAAGATTATTAAAATTTTTTAAGAGAGCAAATTTTTATTTGATATGGAAAAACCTTTAGTTTCTGTAATAATAATAAATTACAATGGAAAACATCATTTAAAAGATTGCTTTAATTCATTATACAACTTGAATTACAACATGGATGATGTTGAATTTATTCTTGTTGATAACAATTCTCAAGATGATAGTTTAAAATTTGTAAAGAATAATTATAAAGGAGTTAAAATTATTCAATTAAAAAAGAATTATGGATTTGCTTCAGGAAATAACATTGGAGCGAGAAAAAGTACTGGGAAATATATCGTATTGTTAAATAACGATACATGTGTAGATAAAAATTGGTTAAGTGAATTAATAACTGTAGCAGAAAGCTCTGAAAAAATTGGTATTGTAGCGAGCAAAATTTATACTTTTAAAAATAAAAATGTTATTAACGTTGCAGGGAGTTATGGAGATAGATGTTTGATAACTGATTGTACTGGAAGAAAAAAAATTGATAACCAATATTACTCAATACAACGAGATATTTTATTCGCATGTGGAGCAGCTATGCTAATAAAAAGAGAACTATACTCTAAAATCGGTTTATTTGATCCTTCATATTTTATGTATTGCGAAGATCTAGATCTAAGTATTAGGAGTTGGATATATGGATATAAAGTTGTTATTGCACCAAAATCGAAGATTTATCATAAAATCGAAGGAAAACAAATAAATCTCAATTCATTATTCAAAAATTTTCTTTTAGAAAGAAATAGATTGAGAACGATTTTAAAGAACTATGAGTTAAGAAATGTTTTATATTTATTTCCAGCTTACATCATTAAAAAACTAGGAATATTAGTCGTTTCTGGGTCTAAACTAAAAAAAAGTGCTATTTATTTATTTTCAATATTTAGATCAATAATTTGGAATCTAAAGAATATTCAATCTTTAATTAAATACAGATATTTTATTCAAAATATTAGAAGAATAACTGATAAATCTTTCTTTAAAATAATCGATAATATCAAAAGTCAGAATTTATTATGATTAATGCTAAACACCTAGAAAAAACCATTAAGACCTTTGTCTTTAGAATACTAAATAATTCAAACTTAATCAATTCTCTAAGACTTATATCTTCAAAAATAACTCCATACTTTCCTTGGAATTTTAAGTTTTTAAAAGAAGTAACGAACTTCTATTCTCAATTTCTAAAAAAAGGGGATATATGTTTTGATATAGGAGCTAATTTTGGGGATTATGCAAGGTATTTTTTAAAACTAAAAACAAAAGTGATTTGTGTAGAACCTCAGAAAAAATGTTTAGAAAAACTTTATGAAAGATTTGGAAAAAATAAGAATGTAATAATTATAGGAAAAGCAGTTGGAAGAAAGTCTTATCTTGGGGAAATTCAAATTAGTGAAAAATCGAGCTCTCTTTCTACTATGTCGAAGAAATGGAAAGAAAGGAGTCGCTATTCCCGTAAATTAAAATGGAATACTACCCAAAAAGTCGAAGTTACAACTTTAGATAATCTTATAAACACCTATGGAAAACCATCATTCTGTAAGATAGATGTAGAAGGCTTCGAAATAGAAGTTTTAGCCGGATTAACAAAAAAGATTCCTATGTTATGCTTCGAATTTCACATAGAATTATTCGATGATGCAAAAACCTGCTTAAAGCATCTTATAAATTTGGGTTATTCGAAATTTAATTTTGCTGTTTATGGGGGATGGAGTTTTTATAGCATTAAATGGCTTTATTAAGAAGAAATAATTGAATTAATAAATATGGCTGAAGATAACGCGTCTTTAACTGGTGATATTTATGCAAAATTGTAGAAATAGGTTTTTATTCAATAAATTTATTAGTAAAACAGTGAAATGATAGATTTTTAAGAAAAAATAATGCATAATACAAAAAGTAGATCTATGCATTTTGAAATCTAATCTATAATCATTAGTAAAAACAAAATTAAGAAGTGTATTATAATTTGAAGTGTTTTCTTTGTAAAAATGATGTTAATTTTATCATTTATTTAAAGACCGAAGGAATAAAATACGTTCGTTGTCAAAATTGTGGACTAATTTTCAGGAAAATAAAATTTGGAAAAAGAGATTTGAAGCAGTATGAACACAAAAATTATTTCTCTGCTTATATTAAAAATAATAAAGTTTTTATCAAAATATTTACAGATTTGTTAAATTTTATTGAAAAATATAAAAAACATGGAAGAATTTTGGATATAGGATGCTCGATTGGATTATTTCTTCTTTTAGCAAAAAAAAGAAATTGGAAAGAAATCGGTATCGAAATATCGAAGTTTGCTTCAAATTTTGCTAAAAATAGATTAAAATTAAATGTCATTAATTCTGATAATCTTGATAATTTCCCTAACAATAATTTTGATGTAATAGTACTTAATCACGTATTAGAACATATTGAAAATCCAACTAGTATACTAAAACAGATATATAAAAAATTAGAAAGTAATGGCATCCTAATAATTGGTGTTCCTAATATTAATGGCCTTTTTCCAAGATTTCAAAAAGAAAAATGGTCTTCTATAAAACCTCATGAACACTACAATCAATTTACTCCCAAAACTTTAAAACTTCTATTAAATAAAACATTTTTTAAACCAATAAAATTTAGAACAATAAGTAGAAATTTTAATTATAAGTTCTGGCCGTTAAATCTTATTTTAAATAAAATTTTTAATCCAATTCTAGAAAATTTAAAGCTGGGAGAATTTATGCTATTTATTTTTAAAAAACACACAAAAATATTAAATTAAACTTAACTAATAACTAAATCATTTGAGAATTAATATTCAATAAATACGTGAAAATAATCACAATCAGGATAATCATCTAATATATCTCCATAGTTGTATATTTTACTATCGCCATCGATAAATACTACTTTAGTCGAATTCTCTATAATTTTACGCCAGTTACTTAATCTTTCTTCTTTTGACATAAAAATCCCATGAAACTCTAATAAAACCCAAGGTTTATATTTTTTAATTATTTCTTGTCCTCCTTGGAGGACTAAATTTTCAGCTCCTTCTACATCAATCTTTATTCCATTAGGAATAATATTATTTTCCTCGCAAAATTTATCAATCGTTGTAACATTTATTAACTGTTTTTGAATATTATTTTGTTTATAAGGAATTAACGTACTAGCACTATTGCCAGATCTCCCTATACAATAGAGGAAACTATTACCTATTTTATTACTTAAACCAGTTTTGGTAATAATTGTATTTTTAATATGGTTTCTTTTTATATTTTGTTCTAAAAACGAAATAGCCTTTAAATCAGGTTCAAATGCATGAACTTTACCTTCTTGCCCAACTAGATTTGATAATAATAATGAAAATACACCAATAAAAGCGCCTATCTCTAATATTGTGTCTTTTCTTCTAACATGGCTAAGCAGAAATTTGATACAATTCACTTCTAAATCACTTTTTTCTAACCTTTCCCACCAGTAATTTAGATATTTGGCTTTTATAGTTATATTGGTCATTGGATATTTGATTTTGAATGATATATCAATTCCTAGAAGACTTAAAGCCTTTCTAATAATATTTCTTAATCCTTTTGTTGATGGATTGGTTTTGAGTTCTATTAATGGTTTTTTTTTAATGATACTATAAAAAAGTTTATTAATTTTTATTGATAAATCATCTCATTTTTTTTAATACCAAATCGAATTTTCACATATTCTCTTATTTTATTATAGTTCTTAAAAGTGTTTCTTATAACAAATTTTATTATTCTTATGCTTTTTTTTTTTAGTTTTAATGTTTTTAATTGATATTTTGTTTTTTTATAATTATAAATTTCAAAACTCCATTTCCTCAATTTCTTCAATGAATGTTCAAATGTGTAGAAAGGGGGGGGTTTTTCAGATAACCAGTAATCTCTATCAATAAAACCTTGTTTCATAGCTAAATCAAACAATTCTGTTCCTGGAAATACCATAGTAATAGATACTGCTACTCGATTTGGTTTAATTATTCTTAATAAAGAAATAGTTTTCTTAATTGTTTCTCTACTGTCTCCAGGATTTCCTACCATCAACAATGGATAGGGATCTAAATTGTATTTATTTAAAATATTGAAAGCTTTAATAATAGAATTGATTGATAAATTTTTATTGATTGTTTTTAATATTTTTTTTGAACCTGACTCGACTCCTAAAGCTATTTGTATACATCCCGCTTTTTTTAACCACATTGCTAATTCATCTGTTATTCTATCTGACCTTGTAGTGCAATCAAATTTTATTTTTAAATTTCGGTTAATTATTTCTTTACATATTCCTATACTTCTTTTCGGTATGATGGTAAATGCATCATCGGCAAAGTTAAAATACCTAAACCCGAACTTTTTATAATAATACTCAATTTCGTCGGCTATATTTTCTGGAGTTCTATATCTCCATTTTTTCCCCCAAAATAATGTAGATGAACAAAATTGACAATTAAAAGGACATCCCCTTGAAGTGACTAAACTAATCATTTTTTTATGTTTGTAAATATTTTCTGATAATTTTTTAGCTTCAAAATGACGTATCTTTTCGAAATCAGGATATTTATCAAATATCTCTATTTGTTCCTCCGAAAACGGAAACGGTAAATCATCCAAATTATCAATATAATTATGTAAATTTCCCATATTCTTTATAATTGACCTGCCTTTTTTATATGCAATTCCATCTACTAAATTTAATGGTATTTTACCTTCAATATGTCGAAGTAAATTTAATAATTTAACTTCTCCTTCTCCTAAAATAATGTAATCAATATCATAATTCACTAAAATCTGATCATACATATAAGTTGAGTGATGACCTCCAAAAATAATTATAGTGTTTCTTTTAATTTTACGAATCATTGAAATTAATTTAAAAGCATTTGCTCTTCCTTCAGTTAAACAAGTAATTCCAATGACATCTGCCATTTCCTTATTAAGTGTGTCATTAACATATTTCCAATCATCGAAATAAAAATCATATATTTTGCAGTCATTAAAATTATTTTTCTTAAGAAATGAGTATAAATAACTCAATCCAGTTCCGGGAGTTGCAGAAAGTAAAGGAGGTTTTTTGTATTTAGTTTGATCCAGTAGTGGTGGATTTATAAGTAATATCTTTGTCATAATATATCTTTTATTTTTAGGTATAATCTATCAATTATTACACTCCAACAAAAATTTTCATCAATAAATTTTTTTATTTTTTTATAGTTATTTTTTAAAATATCTTCATTATTAATTAATCTTTCAAGTATCAATGCAAGCTCAGAAGAATCGCCAATTGAAAATAATCGACCTAATTTTCCATTATTTGTAATATCTCTTGCAGAAGGAAGATCAGAGCTGACAATAAAATTTCCAAAGAAACCAGCTTCTACTAATACTATTCCAAAACTTTCAACTATAGATGTTAGACAAAAAATTTTACTTTTTTGATAATATTCATATAATTTTTTTCTATTTTTTATTTCTCCAATTAAAAAAATCTTTTCCTTTAAATGAGGATGACTCTTAAAAAATTGGTCAATATAAACTTCAAACGACTTTTCAATTGGACCAATTAATAATATTTTCCAATTTTTTAAATCCATAATTTTGCTTATAGCTTCAAATAATAGTTCATTTGATTTTTCTTTTGCACCAATTCTTCCAACTGTTAATATAGTATTATCTTTTTCATCAAAATTTAAATCTTTCATATTATTGTTGATGTAAAAATCATTTACTCCATTTGGAATGTAAAATAATTTTTTCTTTAGTTTGGAATGTTTTTTACAAAAATGATTCACTAATTCTTTAGATTCAAAACTAATTAAATTTACAATTTTTAAAAACAGCAAATTTATAATTCTCCCAAAAAATCTTGAAAATACATTTGATCCAAATTTTATGTAAGTGTATAAGTTTTCTTTTTTAAATTCTATCCTTTTATCCATTTTTAAATAAAGATAACCATTTTTATGCATTAACTTATAAAAAATACCATATAACAGATTATATATATGACCATGAAGTAAAACCAAGATCTGAATTTTTCTGGAATGTAGAAACAAATATTTTAAAACACCCAAAATTCCTCTTTTAATAAATATTAATTCTACACCTTTACAATATCGGTCTAAATAAGGATAACTATCATCATTTTGATAAGTTAATATAGATGAATTAAAATTAAACATTTCTTTAAAATAAAAAGGAATCATTCCTGTTTCTTTAATTAAATGAATATTACGTGCTCTTAAAAACACATATAAAAGATTCGGTTCATTCTTTAACATATTCAAAAAACTTTATTAAAATAGTGATAAAAATAAATCTTCAATAGAAAAATCTATTTCCTGCATTTTTATTATTTTATATTTTTCAAAAATAGGAAAAAGGTTATTATAATTTTTTCTTTTTAAAATCTCTACAATTAAACCATTATTTTTTTCATTTACATTTCCTATAAAATCTTTTTGCTCCAATTCTTGTTTTAATTTATTTTTATTTTCAATAATTCCAACAAAAATTTTTACTCTTTTTTGTAATACTTTAAGAAGGTCTTCTTTACTCCCTGATTTTATAACTTTCCCCTTATCAATAAATGCAAATGTCGAGCATAATTTTTCTACAAAATTCATATCATGACTTGTAACAAATATTGTTTTTTTTGAATTTTTTAACTTATCAATTATAAAATTCGTACTTTTAACATCAAGACCTAACGTAGGTTCATCTAAAAACAATATCTTTGGATCTGAAAGTAAAATTCTACACAAAGCTAGTTTACTTTTCATTCCTGCAGAGTAACGTTCTACATATTCATTCAACCACTTTTCTAATTCAAGTTCTTTAGCTAATTGCGTTATTTTATTTTTATAATCTTTTACTTCATGCACTTTACAAAAAAACTTTAAATTTGCATACCCTGTTATTAGGTGATAAAGCATCTCATTTCCTAGCATGAGCGCTATTTTTTTTTTTACGTTATAAGGTTTTTTGAGGATATTATCATGATCGATAATAGCATATCCACTTGAAGGTTGGACAAGTGTTGACAAAATCGATATCACCGTAGTCTTACCTGCTCCATTTGGCCCTAACAAGCCAAACTTTTCTCCTTCTTTTATTTGGATGTTTAGATCGTCCAATGCTTGAATGCTTTTTTTCCCCTTTAGATGATATATCTTGGATAAATTGAACGTTTCTATAATATTGTTCTTCAAATCAATACCCCGAAATACCTAATTTTTTAAATATTAAATTAAAAAAATAAACACACACAATTGGGAAGATTGCTAAAGATATGATAAATATAGAAATCTCTCTTGGATGTGAAATAGCAGTGATCAAAATATTATTTTCAATCCATGTTAAACGAATTATATCAATCAAATAATAAATTGGGTTTAAATTGATAATAATTTGGATAGGTCCAGGGAACATTTGAAAAGGAAATGTTACACAACTAAACCAAAAAATAATCCTTATTCCAAAATCAAAAACTGACCAAAGATTTTCGTTTGAAATCGCAAAGACGCCTATTAATAAACCCACTCCTGAAAAGACTATTCCTAAACCTAAAAACATCAAAACTATTATTATTAATGTTAATAGTGAGAGTGGGAAAAAAATTAATATTAATACGAAATATATCACTAACGGAACTATAATTCCTATGAATTCTGAAATGATAAATCCAAATAATAAATAAAATCGGTTAAAAGGGGAGGTTATAAGTGCAGGAAGAGTTTTCCAATATTTTTCTCTCATTAATTGATCTGGAATGTAACTTATCATACTTCTCATTAACATAACAATATATCCGATAAATAAGAACACCATAAAGTTCTCTGATGTCCAAGGACCAAGACTTGATTGATATTCAAAAAATCGATCTAAAATAATAATAGGAATTAGTATTGTCATAATAGGAGAAATATATCTAAGAATTGCTTTGTATTTAAATCTATATTGTACTCGAACATTTTTTTCTGCTATAGCATAAGTTTTAGAGAAAATCCTACGAATTTTTTTAGTAATACTCATTTTTACTTTAAACCTGGTTTGTTAATAAATTCTAAACTTATTGTGACTCTCTTAGGAGTTTAGAATCTACTGTAATTAAAATCTTTAACTTTTTCAATATTTTCTACGAAAATCGAGTTATAAAGGGTTTATAATATTTTTCCACTATTAATTCTTTCTAACAATCCATCTCTTATTACATTTCATATTACTAGTTAAATCAATTTTATCTATCTTTCAATTAAAATTATTGACTTATCAAGAAAATAATTTCTATTTTGTTAAAATAAAGAAGTAAGAAAGTTAAGGATGAAATAGGATACCATCATTCCTTTCTTAATACTCCGAAGTTTATTTTAAGAATTTATTATATTTTGATACATATATACTAATCTCTTCAATTATTTTTGAAAATGAATCTTTCGAAAGATAGGTTAAGACATTTGACTAATTATTTGATATGTATTTAAAAGCACTGATATTAATTCACGACATTAATTAGATAATTTTTCTCTTCTCTTCAAAATGTTTTTAAAATAGCTTCTCTTAATGTATTTAAGTTTATTTATTCAAAATTGAGATAGTTTTCTAATTATATGAAGATTTGTTTAATCACAAATGAATTTTATCCCCTCTATGGAGGAATAGGGCATGTTTTTACATGTATGTGTAAGGTGTTTAAGAAAAGAAAAGAAAGACTTTACATCTTCAATAGTTATTATAAAGGAAAAAATATATTCAACAATTTGAATGGTAATACAAAAACCTATAATTTGAAAGATCTATTTATTTTGGGTAAAAAGAAGAAATATTCCTTATATCTCATTAAATCTTTATGGAAAATTATTTCTGATTTAAAATTAAAATTCTACTTCAGATTAAACATGCTCTTGTATCTTTTAATAAAACCATCCATTTTTGTAGGAGTTGTAAAAAATTTATCAATAATACACCCATATCTAAAAAAGATTAAACCCGATTTAATCTTTATAAGTGCTTGTAGCAGCCTTTTGCTGCCTTTAGGATATATCTTATCTAGATTAATAGGAAAAAAATTTATTTGCAGTGCTCATGGTACAGATTTCTTAGTAAAATCTCACTATTCACTAAAAACTCACTATTTAAAAGCAATTGATAAGATAATTGTAAGTAGTAATAAAATGAAAGAAATGATAAAGAAGATAAATCATTTAGATGATAGTCGATTAACTATAATTCCGTATGGTCTTTATCTTCCAGATTATGAACTTAAGCAAGATATAACACAAATTAAGAAAGAATTGCATATCTCTCCCAAAGATTTTATTATAATTAGTGTTGGTCGTCATGCACCAAGAAAAAATTTTCAAATAGTAATAAAAGCTATGAAAGCAATAAAAGAAAAACTTAGTTCTACTCGTATTAAATATTATTTAATAGGAAAAGGTTCAGAAAGCCATAATTTAAAAGTTTTAACAAAGAAGTTTAATTTAGAAGAAGACGTTTTATTCCTAGGGGCAGTTAATGATGTCATAAAAAACAAATATCTAAAAGCTTCAGATATTTTTATAATGCCTTCTATTGCTTCAAATAAAACTATTGAAGGTTTTGGAATTGTTTTCTTAGAAGCTAATTTTTTCAAATTGCCTGTAATAGGAACAACATCTGGAGGGATAATTGAGGCAATAGATCATAACAAATCTGGTTTATTAGTAAAGCCAAATGATTTAAATGAACTAGTGAAAGCTATACTTTATTTGAATGATCATGAAATAGAACGAAAGGTAATGGGAGAATATGGATATAACAGAGTTATAAATAATTATAACTGGGATTTAATAGTTCATAAATACATTAAATTGTTTAAAGAAACGATCAACAAAACTAACTAAACTATACTAACTAAATTATATTGAAATAAACTTTTTTAAATTAATTCCATGCTATAGTCAATTAATATCATTGATTTATTATGATCTTCTAATGTTTTCTTTCTAACCTAAATTAATATTGCTAGTTAAAGAGATTTTATGGATATCAGTCATCCTATTTTAAAAAATTAAACCAAAAATATGCTTAGATTAATTATAAATACCATATAAATAATTTAATAGTAAAGTATACAAGAAAACTCATTTGGACCTATACTATGATTATCTTCAAAAATTTATTCAAACGCTTTGGACAAAGGTTGGAATTTAACTTTTTTTCAAGATTCAAAAAATATAACAAAACTACATCTATTCATATACTTAATGCTGATAGTGGATTAAATATTCTTTTAAAAATTCTTTATATCTTACTAAATAAGCTAAATAATTTGTTACCTAATTTTAAAATTGATGAAAGCTTAGAGATTCGCAATTTTAAGGAGAATAATTTAGAGAAAAATTGGTCTAAGTTAGACATTACAGCTTCTCCAGGTAGAAAAATGTGTCAACTATTTTGGATAAATTTACCGTGGAACTTGATAAATAAAGAATTGAATGAAATAAATATTCTAGATATAGGATGTGGCTTAGGAAATTATGGACCTAAGTTTGTTAATTTTAGTAATAATAATATTCATAACTATGTTGGATTAGATATTAAACACGATAATTACTGGAGAAAATTAAAAAAAAAATACTCTTTCTTTCAATTCTATAAATTTGATGGTAAAGATTTTACCGTTTTGATTCCAAATAATACAAATTTTTTTATTACACAAGCTGCAATAGAACATTTCGAAGAAGACTTATATTTTTTTAAGCAAATAAGAGATTTTATTTGCTCATTGGGTAAAAATGTGATTCAAATTCACATTTTCCCTTCAAGCACTTCTTCATCACTCATGCCTTTTCATGGTATTAGACAATACACACCAAGAACAGTTTCAAAGATCATTAGAATATTTAAAGATTTTTCATATACAATCCTATTTAATCTTGGAGGGAAGTATAGTAATTACTTACATTATAAATATATAACTAAGCCAAGGAGAAAAAAAATAGGAGATTTGCGAACTAAAAAAAGTCAAGAATATAATAAATTATCATATAATGTGATAAAAAAAGATATGAATCAGCAAATATCACCATCAAATTATGCGCTTTTAATTCATTCTAATTGGAAAGAAAAAATATTATTTTAACATAAATTAAGAATTAATATTATCAGTGATTAGTAAGGTAATTGATTTCCTAATAAAAAGAAAACATATGTAGTTCAATTTTTCTTTACTTCTTCTCATTTTTGTGCTTTCTCCTGTTTAATAAGAAATTATATGCTTGATATAACTCATCTGCGTGCTTTTCCCAGCTAAATGTGTTAATAATGAAATTTCTATTAATTTCTCCACCCCTTTCAATTTCTCTGGGATTATTATAATAGTGTAGAATTGCTTCGAATATCTGCTGAGGGTTATTTATCTCCACTAAAATACTTCCAATATTTTGAGCCAGCTCTAAATTCCCGTCTACATTTGTCATTATTACAGCTAATTTCATACTCATTGCCTCTAATACAGCATTTGGTAATCCTTCAGTAGTTGATGGAAATACCAACAAATCAGCTTTTTGTAAATAATTTGGAATATTTCTGTGATCAATCCATCCTAATAAATCTACATGATCTTCTAATTCATATTTGTTAATTAAATCAACCAGTTTTTGTCTTAGGATGCCATCCCCAATTAATGTTAAATGAAATTCAATATTGGACTCTTTTAACTTCTTACATGCTTCAATGATTAGATGTTGTCCTTTTCTAAGAATAAGCGAACCAATGTGTAGTAATTCTAATGGATGTTGAGAAGAAAAAAACATTTTTTTTTTGGGATTGAAATGTGTAAAATTAATTCCATTATATATTGATTTGACTTTTTTTTTATTTATTTTAAATCTTAAACAATCATCTTTCATAGATTTGCAGACTGTTAAAATAAGGTTATTTAACTTTCCAGCTATTATTAATAAAAATTTACTCTTAACACTAAAATATGGAAGATTATTTACATCTATTCCCCGACCATGCAAAATAGTTGGAACTCTAAAAACTTTTGCAAAAAAATTAACATAAATGGATGGAACAACGTAATGTGAATGTACAACGTGAGGCTTAAATTTAGTAAAAATTTTTATCATATCTTTAAAAAAAAGAAGATTTTTATAAGATTTCCTGTTAACACACAAGATTTTATCATTAACTTTAGTTACTACATTTGGTTTTCTTCGATTTGTTACGTATAATAAAAACTCTGTATTTGGGTAATTCTTAACTACAGTTCTGACTTCATTTGTTAAATAATTTTCTGTTATGATATCTCCAACTGAGAAAAAGGGTGTGAAATATAAGATTCTTAATTTTCCTGTAGTTTTTGTTTGTTTAATATCAATGAAATTCATATTCCTATTATATTATAAGACTCTTTTTCTATTGAATTTTTTTTTTTTTTTAGAACGAGAAATCATTCATAGAAGAGATGCAAAAAAGTTAGATCTTAAAACTAATTCTACCTTCCTCATCTATCCTATTTAAAAAAATATTGATATTTTTTTCTTTAAAATAATGATTTACGGCTTCTTTTTGACCTTTCCATAAACCATAATCATCTATAATTAAAACACCCTTTTTCATTAATTTAGGATAAAGATATGTTAATTCATGGTAAGTTGATTCATACAAATCAGTATCTAAGCGAAGTAGCGAAATTTTATCAGGAATTATGTTCGGAATAGAATCTTGTACCTTTCCTTTGATAACTTTTATATTCTTCTTAGGATAACCTGTTGAATATAGGTTTTTTCTAACTTCTTCTATGGATGCATAACACCATTCAATATAATCATCTTTTTTTTTTTTTTTCCAACTTTTTAAAGCAGAACTTTGATCAAAGATTTTAATATCTCTTGCGGTTGGTTTAGCCATTCCCTCATAAGTATCATAAAGATATAATGATCTATTAGTTTCATTCATTCTTAATAAAGTAAGGGCACTGATCATCATACTACCACCTTTCCAAACGCCGCATTCTACAATATCTCCTTCAATTTCATTTCTAATTAAATATTCCGTTGCTTTATACATAGCATACATTTTCTCAACAGACGTCATAGTAAATTGTTTACACAAAATAAAAATCTCCCTAAATTCTTCTTCAATATCATAAGGAATAAAGTTTTTATCATTTGGATTATAAATTCTCGAATTTACAATTGTATAACCTAGCCTATAAAAAAGTTTCCTAATAAACTTACTAAAAATCATATTATCAAGTATAATTGTTAATATTATAATTTGATTATCAGAAATTCAATATGAAAACATAAAATATATTCTAACTATTAACCATCTTTTAGTTTTTCCAAAAAGACAGAAACATTATAAATTTAAAAATATACATAATTAAAAAAATTTAATTTGAAGTAAGATCTAGTTTTTACTATAAAAATAAATCCTAAAAAAGTGATATCAATAAGGAAATTGCGTACTTTAATACGAATCGTTTTAAACATCCTCTATAAAAAAATTTATATTAATATTATCTTTAAAAACTTTTTAACCAGTAAAGATTACGAAAAAAAAGAGATAACTGACGAATTTCATAGATTTTATTATTATTCTCACAATTTTGGGGGAACTTGGAAAAATACTCGATGGTTAGGTACCTCAATCTATAAAAATCCATTGGATCTTTGGATTTATCAAGAAATAATACATAAATTAAAACCAGATTTAATTATTGAATGTGGTACTAAATATGGTGGGAGTGCTTTATATTTGGCTACTCTATGTGATCTTATAAATTATGGAAAAATTATTACAATTGACATTGAAGCTCAAGAAAATAGACCTCAACACAAAAGAATTAAGTATCTTCTTGGTGACGTGACATCAATAGAGATCATTAAACAACTTAATAAGCTATTAAGTGATAATAATAAAGTTATGGTTATTTTAGACGACCTTCACATAAAAGATCATGTTCTTAAAGAATTAAGAATTTATAGTAAATTCGTTTCTAAAGGGAGTTATCTTATTGTAGAAGATACTCACCTAAATAATCATCCAATTGAACCATTTTTTGGACCGGGTCCAATGGAAGCAGTAGATGAATTTTTAAAAGAGAATCAAAACTTTAAAATTGATTCCACAAAAGAAAAGTTCTATATGACTTGGAATCCAAGAGGTTATCTCAAAAGGATAAATTAATCTTGATTGGACGACAGTTGACATTATTTGCTCATTTCTTCAATTAATTTCTTAAACATCTTTACTTCTTGAGTTATAGAATAATTTTGAATAAGATATTTTCTTGCTGCTTCTTGAAGTTCTTTAATTTTTTGCGGATTTTTTAACCATATGTCATATATTTCATTGATTTTTTTTTTAATCTCCCTTGGATTATGGTCATCGATAAAAAAAGCAAAATTTTTTCCTTTTAATAACTCTATTGATCCAATAGTTTTACTACATATAATAATAAGTTTTGATGCAAGTGCCTCCATTATTGTTCTAGGAAATGGTTCTACACGTGAAGAAAATAAAAAAACATCGTTTTGTTTATAATAATTAGCTATTTCATCATTATCAATATAACCATAAAATTTGAGATACTTTGGAAATTTCAGTTCTAATTTTTTAACTGCCGATTCTAAAGGACCCATTCCACAGAATTCAAAAATTACTTGAGGATTTTCACATTCTTTTAAGAAATTTTCAATCGCCTTTAACAAAATGGAAACTCCTTTATGAATATCATCAAGAAATCCAATATAAATAAATTTCAATATTCTTTCAGATTTTTTATTACCTTCGGTACTATAAAATTTACCTAAATTAATTCCATGAATTATGTGTGTAATTTTCTTAGGGTTATAGAAATTCTCCAAAAACTTCTTAGCATACTCAGATAGAGCATGATGATGTAATCTTCTTTTGAAAAATGATAATAAAAGGAGAGAAGTTCGATATTTCAAATTATATAAAGAGAAGAACTTATCACTATGAAGGGGTTTTCTATAGCCAATAATAAACTTCCCTTTTCGATGTAAGAGTTTAAAGAACATAAAAACTATACTTAATTTAATATCAGAATAGGATAAGTAAATTATGTCATTTCTTTTAACTATTCCATACAATCTAAAAAGTTCCCAAGGATAAATGAATGTAAATAATCTATTAAAAAATTTCAAAGTAGCAAATTTAAGACGACTACTTTTTTTAACACCTTCTAATTTTTTAAGAATTGATTTTTGTGATAGTAAATTTTTATCTAAAGAAATATTTGTATCAATTAAAGTGATATTATAATATTTCTGTAAACCCTTAGCTAGCTCCAAAGATGATATTTCTCCACCTCTCCCATTTTCTAAAGCTAAGGGAGAAAAAATCAATACATTTATCATTTTATTCATTTTAAAAGAGGAAAATATTATTCTATACTCTTACCTAAACTAAGTGATTATTTCATCCATTCAATGCAAAACCTTAAACATTAATTATTAAAAATTTTATAAATAATTAGATTTTTGTATTTTATGTTATCATAAAGTTTTTAAATAGAAACACTATTTAAGCAGACTTTCGAAGTATTTGAATTGGAGAGGAAATCACATTTTCATACCTCAAATTTAAATTAATTGAATAAATACTAAATTTGGGGCGTGAAGTCAATTACTTTCTTTATTATTAAACAAGAAATAAATAAAATTCGAATTATTTTAATCATAGGAACTTCAAAAATTAAAAATATTATTCAAACTTGTAGCGATTTTTAAATAAAAGAAATTCCTCCGCTTCCGTTTTCAAGAGCAATGGGATTAAAAGCTAAAATTTCTTTCATATCCAATATTTCTTCAGGTTATATGAAAATATATTTTTCGCTGTAATATTTAACCTTCTGCTGTTAACTTATAAATGTTTCTGCCATTATTCATATTAATAAGCAATTCTGCTTTATTTAAACAAGAATTTTCTAAAATAAAATTAACAAATTGTTCTGGATTATAATTTCTGTAAACTTTTATACCTCGAAATTCATCAGGGTTATGCGTTCCAAAATATAATTCTTTTGTCTTAAGCCTTTTCAAAAGATTTATTAAATTAAGGTATGCATTTTTCCTTTTTAAAAAATGATGAAATATATAAAGAGCTAGTGTAATATCAAAGCGCAATTCTTGATTTTTTTTATAATTAAAGATTGATTTGTTAATAATTTTATATTTTCTATTTTCAGCTTTTCTTAATTTTGTTAAAAAATAAGTATAGAGTTTATTTACCTCAACAGCATAACAATCAAAACCTTCATCTTCAAATTCTCGGCAAAAATATCCTAAATTTGCACCAATATCAAGAAGAGTTCCATGGAAAATAGAGAGATTCTCTTTAATTACCTTGAATCGCTCATCTCCATATGTAAAAGGAATATTTTGGAGATCAGGATGAGTAACACGTTGATAAAGCTTTCTTTTACGATAATTTGTAGAAAAATAATATATTTTTTTTTTAAAATCAGTCCAAGCTTCATGCCTTATGCTAACATAAGCGGGAATTTTGGGAATTGCAAGTAACTTACCAATTAAAAGAATATTTATTCCCTCTATAACTAAAAACTGTCCATCTCTATCTATAGCTACTACAATTTTTTCAAAATTTTCCCATTTTTCTAATATCTGTTTTTTTTTATTTGTATTGCTTTCTATAAAATTATCAAGATTATTTTTAATTTGAAAATATTTTGATTCTATCTCTCTTAGCTTATCTTCCAATTCATTTTGGTTATTGGAGCCCCACATTTTTATTTCTTTTGAATCTTTTTGTTGAATTAGATTAAATTGTTTAATTTCTTCATCTTTCTTCGTTTCTAAAAACCTTGATTTCAAAACTCCATAAATAATTGAATCTTTTATCAATTTCTTTGTTAAATCCCAGTTACCTTTTAATTCCATTGAGAATTCGGAGGATTTTACAAATTTATTAGTTAAAAAAAAATCAATTTTTTGAGGATTTATCCATAGAACTGTAGCATCACTTAATTTATCTGATCCAAAGTTTAAATGTTCTATTCCTTCTTTAATGATTTTCTTTGTTGTAAATTTTATTTTGTGGAATATGTTCCACATTGCAAATAAGGGTTTTCCTAAGTTCGAAAATTTATCATTAAAATCATAAATAAAATCTCTTAGAATAATTTTTATATTAGAGAGTTTCATATCAAATCACCTATAATAAATGTTTAAATTAGTTAAAACTTTTTCAATGATTTTTAACAAATAGAAACCTCAATTTAACAGCATTGTATATTATCATATTTAAACATTGTAGTGAGGAGAAATTTAATGTAAGCATATTAATGCTCTTTCTTCTCACAATATTCAGAGATGGAAAAATCGCCTCAAAATTTTAAAAAGTGATTGTTAATTATACAAAGTACGATGGATGATTTGATACCAATAGAAAAAGTAATAAAAGAAAGTATAAGAGTTAAAGAACTCGAAAGCCAAGAATTGATCATTAAACCTGAAAAAATTAACGAATATTTAAAT
>SDBV01004676.1_pt1 | contig 19550 bp, 21 predicted proteins | sample 2277081 | NCBI WGS metagenome assembly SDBV01 (sample SAMN10402039, study PRJNA504765) | marine sediment metagenome | isolation source: marine sediment core GS10_PC15, 223 cmbsf | place: Arctic Ocean: Southern Knipovich Ridge | collected 2010
TGGGGCAGCCTGCTGATCGAGGAAGGGACGGGCTGGTTGGAGAACTTCGGGCCCGGTTTCTGTGACTTTGCCGGTTCGACCGTCGTGCACTCGATCGGAGGCTGGGTGGCGCTGGCCGGTGCGATCGTTGTCGGAGCGAGAATCGGAAAGTACGGCCCGGGTAAAAAACCCAGAGCCATCATGGGTCATAGCATTCCCCTGGCGGCGTTGGGTGTGTTCATCCTTTGGTTCGGGTGGTTCGGATTCAACGCGGGCAGCACGACCACCGGGGATGGTTCGATCGGACGAATTGCCGTAACAACTAACCTCTCCGCCGCCGCCGGCGCCATCATGGCGATGCTCACCGCGTGGGTGATCTTCAAGAAACCCGACGCCTCGATGGCACTGAACGGCGGGCTGGCGGGGCTGGTCGCGATCACCGCCGGGTGCGCGACCGTTACCCCCATGGGCGCATTGCTCATCGGAGCGCTCGGCGGGATACTGGTGGTACTGAGCGTTATCTTCATCGATCGCGTGTTGCATGTAGACGATCCGGTCGGTGCCATTAGCGTCCACGGAGTCTGCGGAGCATGGGGGACGCTGGCCTGCGGTCTGATCAACGCTGAAAAGACACTCGGAATCGGCGAAACCAATGGCGGGTTATTCTATGGCGGAGGTTTCGCGCAGTTAAACGCACAACTGGTAGGAATAGGAACCGCATTCGTCTGGGCGTTCGGGATGGGTCTGGTGCTGTTCTTTATCATCAGCAAGACCGTCGGGCTGCGGGTCAGCCGCACTGAAGAGCTGCGAGGCCTGGACGTCGGCGAACACGGAATGGAAGCCTACAGCGGGTTCCAGATCTTTTCCAATACCTGATTTTTGAAGCCCACCCTGAACGGGAGAAAACAACATGAAACTGATCATCGCGTACATTCAACCGGAGAAACTCAACGACGTCAAGCAGACGCTTTACGCCTCGGGGATATACAAACTGTCCGTGAGCAACACCCTCGGCTGCGGGCAGCAGAAGGGTTACCACGAGACCTACCGCGGTGTGGACATTGAGGTGAACCTGCTGAAAAAGGTCCGCTTGGAAATTGCGGTGAATGACATTTTTGTCCAGTCAACTATCGATGCTATCGTTAAAGGGACCCGCACGGGCAACATCGGAGACGGTAAGATCCTCGTGCTGCCCTTGGAGCGATGCATACGAATAAGGACAGGCGAGGAAGGCAACGACGCGATCGGATAGGCGGGAAACGTCTGCCTTCAGTTCCCTTTGCGTCAATGAAGTTGCAGCTTGACAAACATGAGCCCCGCTCTGTAAATAGGCGGAGAATACACTGTTTATTATATGTTGGACACAGAGAGATGAACAGAACGGTAGGGTTCATGATTGTTTGCGTGCTTCTTGCTGGTTGCGGCAGCGGTAACGGGCTGTGGACGACCAAGGATTCATGATACACAGGCTATCCTTCAGATCCTTCATGGCTTGACGAAGAGCAACTCGAAGTCCACAGAGAATGCATCATACCAGTGTGCGATTCACGCCTCGGTAAATCTATAGACTTACTCTCGGATGTTCAGGTTCAGGAGATTGACCTTTCTCAAGCTCAACAGCTTGTTGGTGTTCCCACCTTGGACCCGTCCAAGTTTCTCCCTTCTGTAAATGCGGAATCCCCATCTGGCAAACTGAAGCCGTACCTTGTACGAGCAGTCGTGCTATGGGAAGGAACGGGCGGCTTCACCGCGTATTGGAAGGACTCCTCCCTCTGGATTCATCACGGCTGTCTCGGCCGGTATGCTGCACCAATGAAACGCCGCCCTCTTGTCATTTTTCTGGAGAAGAAACCAACTGCGGTCTACAATGATGTTTCGATGGCAGAGTAGGAAACGAAAGAAACTGTCCAACCACTGCATCCACCGTATGCGGTAACCCGCGACGGTGATGCGTGAACGTTATGCACTATGAAGAGATTATTGACATTGTTTTGCCTTGGCGTACTTGTGGGATGCACGACATCTCCTAAGCAATCGATTGACGTGTCCAGAGAGAAAAACCTCGGCCAATTTGTCGGAAGGATGGTCGTTGTCCGAGGGAAAGTCACAAACACAAAGTGTCCCTACATAAACGGTATCGATATGTGGGAATTGGAAAGACTCCGTGGGAAGGTTGTCGAAGCCACGGGGCTACTTGAGTCCTGGACTGTTACAACCGAAGACATCCGCAAGAAGGAGGAGAAATTTGGCATCTTCCAGCATCGTGGTCCCGGTATATTCTTTCGACTAAAAAACATGAAATACAGACTGATTGCAGAACAAACTCCTGCAGGTGACCGCCAAAAGGCGCCGCCTGAGGAGTAACGTTCGGTGTGTGGATATGGATATTTACAAGGCCCTTTATCCGATCGACTGTGCTGATGCATTTGAAACTGAAACGTTCTCGATGAATCTCGAAAAGCAGTACGGGTTTGATCTTTCCAAGATCCAAGATGTCGACATCACACTCGGACAACTGTTTGAAATAACAAGGAAGCCCAACAATGAAATCCAGCCTACGATTTAACCCGCGTGCAGACCAAGTTGAAGCTGATTTCAGTCGTTTGCCTGAAAGAAAAGAAATGAAACACTGGCTCCGTGTGGTTCTGATGATTGGCTTGGCCATCGCGACAGGTTGCTCAAGGAGCAACCCGAAGCAGGCTATATTTGAAGAAACCAAACGACAAGGAAACTATCAACTCATCGCGTCTACGACCATAGATGGGGATAGAATTGAGTTTTGGAAGGATTCTACAGAATCCGATGATTCTTGCTGCGATCGATTTCTGATGGCTGCCGTGGACCAGTCTGGGGACTTATTGGACTTTTGTGCGGGCGAATTCGTTTCTTCTGTCAGACCCTTCTTTCAAAGTCCGCGGTATGTCGCACTCGTAGCAAGTATTGGCCTTGGTAAAGAGAGAGAAGTGTTCTTTGTTTACGATGCTCAACTGAAGAAGTTTTTCACGCATTCAGTGGAGGAGTTTGTTCCTCATGTTCACAACAACATTCTCATTGTGGGAAAAGTCGTCTTCTTTGCTTCATGCAAGACAACAACACCTGTCGGACGACTGCATCTGACGACCGGGCAAGTCATTATGTTTGACAATCCTGAACCACAATGTGCGGAGTTCTATCTTGTCGGCTCAGACGTCCTTATCAAAGGAATCAATGACAGAATATACAAGGTAGACGGAAAGAAACTTATTCAAGTCGATACTACTATATCTACAGACCAAATCACACAAATGTCGTTTGAAAAAATATTGATAAAGAGAGAAAAGAATGAATCAAAAGATGCACTTGACTAGTATTCCGCTACGCTCCATACCAGCATGTGATCCTAAACATTCGGACATGAAGTTATCGTGAAGTCACAGTGGTTCAATCCAACATGGTTGGTTCTTGTAGTGGCTTGTTTCCTGGTGAGCTGCGACCGGTCTGCCTCAAAGCCAACGCAGGGTACGGGCTCCAGTGATTCGGAGTCGTCTCCTGTGGCTGTGAAACAGAAGGTAAGGCAGAAGACAACTGTATCACCAATCGTTGCAGCGGCGAGGAGTCAAGTCGGAAAGACGGTAGTCTATGATCCTGCCTATATTGGATTGGCGTATCCGGGTGGTGATGTCCCGCTCGAGAAAGGAGTGTGTACGGACGTCGTGATCCGCGCTCTGCGTAAAGCCCTCAGCATGGATCTGCAGAAACTGGTTCACGAGGACATGAAAGCGGCGTTTCCCGAGTATCCCACCATATGGGGGCTGAGGAAACCGGATCGCAATATCGACCATCGCCGTGCACCAAATCTCAAAAGATATTTTGAGCGACAAGGCTACTCCGTTCCCGTGACACAGAAGAAAGAAGACTACCTGCCCGGGGACATGGTTACCTGCACGGTGGGCCGAAACCTGCCCCACATCATGATCGTGAGCGATAAGAAGACACGCCAGGGTGTGCCCTTCGTGATTCACAACATCGGTAGCGGCGCCAAGGAGGAGAACCGACTCTTTGATTTCCCCATGACGGGGCACTACCGAATCAGAGTTAAGGAAAGAGTTCGAACAAGATGAATCCAGCGTATTGTCACAGGCGCGCCAAACGTGTATTCTCAGAGCGAGCGATCCAAGCCGTTTGCCCACGCCGCTTGAACGTAGCCTTTACTCGCTTGGACGTGACCCAGTACAAAACCCAAATGACAGCGACAACAACAAGACCAGCAATGATTTTGTAGCTTGACAAACATGAGGCCCGCCCTGTAAAAAGGCGGGGATAACACTGTTCATTATATGTTCGGCAATGGCGATCAACCACTTCATATCTTCGGCGACAATTACAATGAAAGCAAAAGGAGACAAAGATGAAACGATTATCGCAAATTCTATTCTGGTTAGGGATTGTATGCATACCGTTTTCGTGGTTGATGTGGTATTGGGGGCCACAAATCGAAATCGGACGACAAGTCATTGGCGATATTGCTGATACCCCACTAATGGCGACCCTAAGGGAAGCTCATGCGGAACGGTGGGGAATCTTTGTAGGCCTTTGGCCAGTTACCCTTCTGGCATTGAGCTATATCATCGAAAAGAAAAACGCGGCGAACAAAAAACAATAGGGTTAGTCCGAAACTGTCATTCGCCAGCCTCTGTGGCGTTTATCGAACAGGTCAGAGCGAGACTTCCCAATGCCTGAAATGCCGAACAAGGCGCTTCAGCGGACGCGGACAAGCCGCGCCGCTGAGCTTTAGCGCTACACGGAAACTTTTTTATCCTTGTTGTACCGTCATATAGGCTGAGATTCGACGAGCAAATAGTACCCTCGTAACGGAACCGGTCAATCCTGAGTCTCCGGAAAACGAAACGAACAAAAAAGGGTTTAATCGGTTCCGCTCCTCTGGCCTTCCACGATGTCCTGGTGTGAGACAAGGTTAATGCCTCCAGTCAGTTTGTCCAAGGATCGTCCGCCTGTCTACGGAAGACGGGACAATCGGCCGGAGGCATTCCGGGATGCTGGTGCGCCAGGGTATTTCCGCACCAGTTTCTTGTAGAGTCGTGCAGCCTCGGTCTTTTGGTCTTGTTTCTCACTGCAGTAAGCCACCCAGAACATCGCCTCAGCGGCCCGGTTATTCTTGCCGTCCTCCTCAAACATCTCAATAAGCGGAAAAAACTCTCCGGCAGCTTCTTCGTAGCGAAGCTGTGCAACCAATTCAACCGCCCGATCAAAAGCCGCCTCATTCTTTTCGCTCACAAGGCGAATTCCGGATGCTTGCTGCTTAACAGGAGTATGGTAAAGGTTGTACATGGCGCAACCGACTATTGACAAAGACAAAGCCGCCAAAATTAGATTCACGAAACAAGCAAATGTGTGTTTAGCCAACACTCTTCACCTCCCCAAGTATGAGTCTAGTTTCGATTAACCAAGCCCTAACAGATGGGTTCTTCACGCCGGATGTCAAAATCACATCAATCCGGCGCACCAGGTCTATAGAGTTGAGAAGCGCTGCGAACGATGCAACCTCGTCGGTGTTCTGAGGATCAAGCAGGTCCAAGCGAGTCAACAGCACCTCGAGCGTATCAAAAAGCATTCGAGTGCTCTCGCTTCGAACATTCTTGCGGAGTTCACCACCGCGTTCGATGATCCGGTTCTGTCTGGCGAGTAGTTGACGCTTCGGGAAACCACGCCCTTCTGCGACCGTCGTTGCCAAATACAGAGAGTTGAAAGCCCTGGATCTTGATGCTACCTGTGCGCGTATTGCCTCAAGCTCGTTCTCAAGGTCCCGTTGAGCGCCGACGGCCGCCTTATTATCCCTGCGAAGCTTTGCAGCCTCGGTTTCGAATTGGCGACTAAGTCCCTCAAGTTGCTTCCGAGCCTTTGTCAACTCTACCTTGCGATCAACCAGTTCTCGTTCCTTCTCGCCGATCAAACTCAGCGCCGCCTCAAGCCGGTCTTGCCCTTCCGCGATGGTCTGACTTAGGGCATCAATCTGGGTTTTTGTCTCATTCACAAGCTCCGCCTTCTCAGCCTCAAATATTCGGCGCTGCTGGGCAAGCTGTACCTCTAACTGCTTCTGGCGTTCGAGAAGTTGTGCAACTTTACCCCCATTTGTTGATTCGGCCACCAGACGACCTCGCGAGGACTCGGCGAATGAGAGATAAAGAACAGCTGTGCTTGCTACCAGAAGAGCTGCAGCCGCGGCCAAAGGCGCCCATCTTCGAACCAGGGAAAAGTCGCGAGAATAGTATCTCGTGGGAACCAACCCACCGGGGGTTTTGGTCTGAGAGGCAGCCTGATCGGCGCCCCATTTTCGGAGCAGATGTTCCAGGCGGTCGTTCTCTTGGGCGTTCTTCTTGCTCATGGTTTCACCACTCTAATGTATCTTGATCACAATGTATTTGCGCAATTCTGTAGCACCTAATCCGAAAAACCTTTACTTTCCATACATCGCCGCAGCATATCCTTGGCCTCGCCCAATCTTAGGCGCACTGTAGCTTCCGGTATACAAGCGGCTCCAGCGACACCTCGTGTCGAGCGGCCGTCCACGTACCGTAAGGAGATTATACGAGCCAGTTCGGCCGGTAAGGTAGCAATGCACTCCCGCAAAGCGTCAAGCTCCTCGCGAGTTTCGGACATCGCCACAGGATTCCCAGGCGCGACCAGCATTTCCTCGGCCAACTCAGGATCGAAGCTTTGGGGATCTTTGCGGCACCTCCACTGTTTCCGCGCCATATTACGGACAATAGCTCCAAGCCACTGGCGGAGCCCGCCTCGAGACGGATCAAAGGTGTGCAAAGACTTGAACATGCGAATAAAGACTGCCTGCGTCAGATCATCTGAATCGGTCGAAGTGAAACCACAACGCAGGAAATACGCCTTTGCCCATCCCGAGTAGGCGCCATACAAGAGATCGAAGGCACCCTGCTCTCCTCTCAGACATCTCAAGATCAGTTCTGTCTCTTCGGTATCCATCTACGTAGATTGTGCGGTTGAATGTTCAAATCGTCAAGATATTCAAAATTTTCTGCGCAAAATCGTCCCTTGGACATATAGGCTTCCAGAACGCTGATTTTTAAAGGAGTAATACCATGAGAACAACATTGGCTGAGTTCGGTGAGCCCCTGTTAGGTTTTGTAGTATGTGCAGGTGACGAACCCACGATCAGATCTCACAACTCAAAGCTTGCCTTCAAAAGAACTAAGGTGTTGATGAACGGTGATGAAGTATGCGATCACGTCTACTATGTGGAGAAATAGTGATACCTTATGTCTAACCAGCGCATACAGTTGAGCGTATACAGCCGGCCGCTTCGCGCCCGTCTGTCCCCGCCAACTGATGCGTAACGTTAGGGAGATGAAAATGGGCAAGTCCTTGATGCATCGACTGGGGATGTTACTCGTGGGGACCATAGCGATGGCTGGCTGTTCTAATGGTTACGCACATGACGTCGCGTTTCTGTCCTCCAAACACTTTGTGGTTGCCAAGTGGTACGGCGGCGTCGCCATCACGCGCGACGGCGGCGCATCGTGGAGCCATGCTATAACTATCCCCATCAATCAGTTGTCCGTCGGACACGACGGCCAATTGTGGGGGTTCCACGCGTGGGGGGGCATCCACGAGCCGTCCAGTGCAGCCCTCACCTATTCGACCGACGGCGGGGACTCATGGACGACCATCGAACTCGACGCGGACGCGGTGATGCCGACAACCTTCATGAATGCTGCCGGCGAACGCCCCCTCCTCCTCACGCGGACAGGTCAGATCTGGGTGCTAGCGGGAGAAGATATTGACACTTGGCGGGCTTGGCATCAGTTCGGCGTTCCCAATCCTGACGGCGCGGCAGGCCCGGGGTTGGCTGTTGGAGACGCCTTGTACGTTGCCACGAAGGACCGCGTCTGGCTGTCCGAGGATCACGGCCGGACGTGGAACAGCATTGAGTTACCCGGCATCGTGCGCTTCGCGCAAGACGCTGCCGATTGTTGGGCGATCAACAGTGATGGAGTTCTCTACAAGACCCCGCGCGGTCGGAATGAATGGGATCACGTTGTCGACGTGCCAGCCGTACGGATTCCCTTTAGCTTAGCGGCAAAGAAAGGCAAGGTCTACGTAGCGGCTGAGGGCGATGGGTGGATTGCCTATGGCGCAATGGTGGACTCTACGGGTAAGGTGACCCCACTACCTGGACTCCACGGAAAACAGGCCTACTCTGTGAGGCTCGATCCCTCAGGAATCGCCTGGTGCGTTGCCGATGGACTTCATCGAGAAACTGACGGAAAATGGGTAAGAACATGGCCTAACCGGTAGGTACAATGCCTAACAATCGGCTGAAGCGGAACGCGACGACTCGTCCGCTTAGCCGGACGTTAGCGGGATATGACAAATGCAAAAACCTACATTGATTGCACTAGTTTTTGTTGCGACAACAACCCTGGGGTGCCAGGATTTCCAGAAGCTGATCGAAATGGACCCGGATGCGTACCCCGATGAGCCGTATGAATACGTCGATGTTTCCGACACGTTTCGCATCGGTGGGGACTACATCAAGGTGCTGGATGATTACGAGCGGAAGAACCCAAATCCGCATCTTCAAACGCCTGTTCCCCTTGCACCAAGAAATAGGTCCGAGTTCAACCATTATCCCCGAGATTTGATTCTGCGATGGAAGGCGGGGAACGAAACCACACACAAAACACAGTACTTGGTGCAGCATCAATGGACTTGCCGAGGCAAAGAGGAAGAGTTCGGAGAATGGACGAACGAAAGGCCAATGTTCACCTATTTGACTGGTAAGCAGTCGATGAATATCAGGTTCATCAGCGCTCAGCCCGGCCGTTGGAGAGTCAAAGCAATAGACGAATCAGGTGAAGGGCCTTGGAGTGAGTGGCAGTACTTCAGGTTTACGGAATGAATTATCCGCTAACAATGGTATGTACCGGATGGCTGTTTCGCTGACGCTTTATAGCCACCGGTGATGCCAATCGTTGGGCGCAAGAAAGGAGAATGCCATGTCATTGTTTTTGCCATCTCGCTCAAACGCAGCAGCATTCGGTGTAGTTGTAGCTGCGGTCCTGTTCTCAGGCTGTGCAGCATCGTACGTTACTCCCGGGGGGGGCGTGAACCTGCGCGCAATAGATGACTACAGTATTCAGAAAAGGTTTGAAACGAAGGCAGCTGCGGTCTTTCCGGCACGGCTAATCGTTGTGAGAGTGCAGGAACCGGGGTACTACTCATACAGTACCAAGGGATACGGGACCGGGAACTACAGCATAGTGACGACGCGCGATGTGGAGAAGGACGAGGACTTCGAGAAGCTTGCGTCACTACCGAAGGTTGCAGGGCTTGGAACCCTCAATCGGCTTCTGCTACCGAGCAGGCTGGAGAGCGTCAAGGACTTGCGGAAGGGCGCTGCAAGCCTTCATGCCGACTTGCTCCTGGTGTATACATTCGATACGTCGTTTAGAGTCAAAGACAAAGACTTCGGCCCGTTACAAGTAATATCGCTGGGTTTCCTTCCGAACAAGAAGGCGTACGTTACGACAACAGCGTCGGCTGTACTTTTCGGGGTGCGCACAGGGCATGTCTACGGTTTGGTGGAAGTCTCGCACACAATATCTGTCATAGCCAATACTTGGTCGACCGACCAGGCGGTAGAGAATACTCGTATAGAAACGGAAACAAAGGCGTTTGAAAAGCTTATCGATATGTTCGCCGAAACATGGAACGAAGTCCTAAAAGAGTACGATAAGTAGCACCCAACCAACTGATGGAACGGACCAAGCGTTCCGCCTGGCCGCTCATCCGCAGAACGTTCGATGGAGAAATGATGACACGTTGCACCACCATCATTGCCTTGGTTCTCTGTCTTTGCAGTTGTGGTTGTGGCAGTCTGCCCTATCATGATCGTATCCTCTGGCAAGACGCTGCAGTTGTGAATGACAGTGATACAGACAGGTACCGGTTCTTGACTGTGAGTCCTGGGAAGCATTGGGTAGTGGAAGTTACAGATGGGCATACCGGTGGCCTTTGGACCACAGCCCATAGCTCGCACGACACCCTATATCTTATTCTTGACAAGCGCCCTGTCCGCGGTGAGGAGTACACGTTCTCGTTCTCTGAAGGTAATCTGGACTACGACGGTTTCGCAGGTTATTGGTTCTCTGTAATCGACACGAACAAGGTCGCTTCAGCGACCATGCGTGTTCGAGGGTTTGGTTTATGGGGTATGCGGGCAGAGATAAAGGCTCAGATTCCCTACCGTCGTGAAGGGTCCAGGCGCGCACGATTATACAGCGTAGACGGATTCTGGACCTTCCGTGAGAAGAGTGCGAAGGCACCTTGATCCCCTCTCAGACATTGCAAGATCAGTTCTGTCTCTTCGGTATCCATCTACGTAGATTGTGCGGTTGATTGTTCAAATCGTCAAGATATTCAAAATTTTCTGCGCAAAATCGCACCTTGGACATATAGGCTTCCAGAACGCTGATTTTTAAAGGAGTAATACCATGAGAACAACATTGGCTGTCATTTCAACATGTGCAGTTGTTAGCTTGCTGGTTTTCCTCAGTATCTTTGGGAACGGGGGTTGCGCTGTGACTAGTAATCTCATGTCCGGCGCTGATATTCAAGAACGCCGATTGAAACCGCACGGAGGTACTGACAATGTCAACGACGCCGCGTTTGACGCAATGTTCTTCCGGAACTACGGGGTCAATCCCTTTGTTGACACCGACGAAGACCATTTCTCGACATTTGCAATAGACGTGGATACAGGTTCTTACACGCTTTGCCGTTCGTATCTTAACCGCAAGCACCTTCCACCCAAAGACGCGGTTCGTACGGAAGAATTCATTAACTATTTCGATTACGGTTATTCACCTCCGGGAGAAGGAAAAGACGCCTTCCGCATTCACCTGGAAGCTGCGCCCTCCTTGTTCGGAAAGGATAAGATCCTGCTCCGTGTGGGGATCAAGGCTCGCCAGATAGCCGCGTCAGATCGCAAGAACGCCGTATTGACCTTTGTAATCGATACCTCCGGCTCGATGGAGTGCGAGGATCGACTGGAGCTTGTGAAGAAGTCTTTACGGCTCCTCATAGATCAACTGCGTGAAGGCGACGAAGTGGGCATAGCGGTTTACGGAACGCGCGGCCGCAAACTCCTTGCCCATTGTGGCGTCGATAACCGAAAAGAGATCCTCGATGCGATAGAACGTCTGCGGCCGGAGGGTTCTACAAACGCCGAGGAGGGGCTGACGATAGGTTATAAGATGGCCAAGAAAGCATTCAAGGAGGGCGCTATCAACCGAATCATTTTGTGCTCGGACGGTGTGGCAAACGTTGGGCGAACAGGCCCGGAATCCATACTTCAGGCAATCAAGAAGCACGCTGCCGGGGGCATAACACTATCGACCATCGGGTTCGGTATGGGCAACTATAACGACGTGCTTATGGAGCAGTTGGCAGACAAAGGCGACGGAAACTATTCGTATGTGGACACGCTCAGAGAAGCTCGTAGAGTATTCGTTGAGAACCTTACCGGTACGTTACAATTGGTCGCTCGGGACGTAAAGGTCCAAGTTGATTTCGACGAGGCTGTGGTGCGCAGCTATCGCCTTTTAGGGTATGAAAACCGAGACGTGGCCGATGAGGATTTCCGAAACGACAAGGTCGATGGTGGCGAAATAGGATCCGGTCATTCTGTTACGGCACTGTACGAACTGAAGCTCTGGCCCGAAAGGAGCGGACGATTAGCCACAGTGCATGTGCGGCATAAAGACGTTGATGACGGCAACCCTCGCGAGATCTCTCGGGAAATCTCGACGTCTAGGGTGGCAGTTAGTTTCAACGCCGCGTCGTGTCCATTCAAGCTTGCTGCTTGTGTTGCCGAATTCGCCGAGATTCTGCGTGACAGTTACTGGGCCCAGGGCAGTAACTTCGAGAATGTACTGAAGTTAGCCAAGAATTGCCGGACGGAGCACGATAATCGTGAAGACATAGAGGAGTTCGTCAAACTGATCGAGGCTGCACGTCACCTTAAGGGTAACTCGAACTCCTGAGCCATGAAGAATTCAGTCCTGGTCGTTTTTATGCTGGAGACAGAAATAATGAAAGAGAGAAGCGAAACGAAAGCATCTGGATTGATCCTATGCGTAGTTGGGATTTCATTACTGTCTGGGTGTGCTGCCCATTCCACGGACCCGTCATACATGATGTCAAACGCTTACCAGCAGCGACAGGCCGCAGGGGCTACCCTTTTCAAAGGTGATGAAGCCGTGCTTGGTGGCGAGGCTATTGAGAAAATCCTGACTTCGCGAGTCGAAATTCCACCGAATGCCCGGCTGGCGATACTCGCTCTTCATCAGGATGGCGCTCGCGGACTGTGGGCGACGCATAAGTTTCGATCCGAAAGCAAGCGGGAGAATGATATCCTCTTTCAACTCAGACAATGCAATTCCCTGGCAGATGTCTTACTATTACCAGGCATTCTCACTCCAGACAAGAAAGGCATACCGCAGCTTCGCGAAGCAGCAGCCCGGCTCCAAGCACACCTTCTCTTGGTCTACAACACCTCCCACAATACCTTCGTGAAGGATCGTTTTCTCGGAACAGATGAGACGAAGACTTACTGTGTCGTCGAGGCTGCGCTGCTTGATGTGCGCACAGGCGTCGTTCCTTTCACATCCGTTTCCTTGCAGGAGTACAAAGTCAAGAAACAGAAGGAAGACTTGAACCTCTATGAAGCTTCTCTTCGAGCCCAGATGATTGCCGAAACCAACGGGCTAAAGGAGATTGCAGGAGACTTGCAGAAGTTCCTTGATGAAGTGGCGAAGACGCCCGCCAACAGGAACGGGAAACCCACTCGCTGATCTAGATGATTCGGGAGGCTTCTTTGATGGTTTTACCCTTGCCTGATTCGACATCAGCCTGACGAAGTTTTTGAACATTCCGCCGCGGTGTCTACTTCTTCATTTTCTAGTCTCCTTTCGACATCAATGTCGTTTGAGACCCTCACAAAACTTGGATCAGTTTATTTGGGAGCAGGGGACTTTGTCGTCCTGTTAACAGGCCCGTTCGTCTTGGACCCGGCAGCGAAACCGAACTTTCGCCAGCTTCTCTTGATTTTGTGCGCTCAATTTCCTGCGCAGCTTCGTCTATATTGTAGAGCGATGGCAGAGTCTCTCGACGTCGGGAAAGGAAATCGGTTGGCAGGCAACCGGGATGAAGAACTCGTATTGGCCGCGATGGGCGGAGACGTGGACAGCTTCCTCACGCTGTCCCAGCGGTATTACCCCGCAATGGTGGCCGTTGCGCGTGCTGTTCTGGGTGATGGGCACCTTTGCGAAGATGCGGCGCAGGAGGCTTTCGCGAAGGCTTGTCGAAGACTCAACAGTTTGAAGAGTCCAAGCAGTTTTGGGGCGTGGCTGACGGCCATTTGTCGTAACGAGGCCAGAAGCATACTCCGTCAAACTCCCAAAACGGAAAGTTTGGGTAACCGAGATGTCCCGGAAAAAATATTTGAGGAGAACCCTGACGTCGATCTCGTTCTACAAGCCATTAATCGTCTGCCAGTTGATGCTCGCGAGTTGCTGTACCTGAAGTATCGTAACGAGTTGAGTTATGAAGCGATTGCGGAATTGCTGGATACCACGCCACAGGCGGTACACGGCAGACTCCAGCGTACCAGGCAATCCGTAAAAACATACGTCGAACGTCAGCGGAATCGGAGACTGTCATGAAACCAGAGCAGAATGACAAGTGGCTGGAAGCAACGATCCGGCGCGCCGTTGGCTCTGAAAACGCCCAGTTCGACGCCGCCAGTTGGAAGAAGAAATACCACCAAGAGGTGGCATTACTTGAGTCAAGAAATACACATACCGCCACTACAGGACACCGCAAGTGGCGAACATTGAGAACAATTATGAGTAATAGATCAATCAAAATCGCCGCTTCGGCGGGCCTCGCTGCAGTGATTGTTGTTGCTGTCATCATCTTTGCTGCCGGGGGCGGTTCAACTATCGCTATGGCAGATGTTCTGAAGAAGTTGCAGACGAAGTGCTATGAGTTCGAGATGAGCGTCCGGACGAAGGACGGAGCCGGCACATCTTTCAAGGGCATGGTGCTTGAGCCTGGGAAGATGAGATTGGAGCAGCGTAGCGGTCTTGGGACGATCTCCAGCATCATCGACAACGATACGGGACAATCATTGATCTTGTTCGAGCGTCTCAAGGCCGCCTATCGGTTCGACAGGAAAGAAGCGAAGGCGATCGGGGTTCTCGGTTTCCTTATCCTGCCGAGGCGATCGATCGAAGACCTTTGGGGCCTCAAAGCCGGGGATGAGATCGCGCTTGGCAAGAAAAACATCGACGGCGAGTCCGCCGAAGGATTTCGAGTGACACAGAAGGACAAAGAGTATTCCCAAACGATCACGGTATGGGCTGACGCGAAGACTGGTAATCCGTTGGAGGTCGAAATCGTGTGGCAATCCAACGAGCAGGAGAAGGCGGTCTTGGAACTGACGTTAAGCGATTTCCGGGTCATTCCCGAGCCGAACAAGGCCTTGTTCAGCACGAAGGTTCCGGCGAAATATACCCTTGCCAATAGGCAGACACTCGAGCAGCTTACGGCAAAATCTGACACAACCAGTTCGACGGCAATCACCTTCAGTCCCATCATGAAGGTAGATGGTTGGGACGCTGATCGGCTGGCCAAGGTGGGCATTACGGTTTGTTCATGGAAGCACGACGTACAGAGCGAGAATCCGCCGATGGAATGGGTACAGGTCACGTTCGATTGCTTGCGCTTGCCCAAAAATCACGATGTTGTCATGACCGCATGGATCGTCTTTGGGACACAGACTGTAACCGCCGTCCGTGCGGAACGGAACGACAAGTGTAAGGACACTGTGACAGTGGTGTTTGCTGTGCAGCCGCAATACCGGCCGAAGTCCCACCTGGATATCTTCATATGGGAGGACACGTCGGACGGCGGCAAGAAGGCGCACGGATATAAACTCTCCTTAGACAGAATCGTTGAATTGGCGCGCAAGGAGGCGGTCATTTCCAGCACCGAAAACACGTCGGCCCAGGCCAAGATAATCTTGGATGCGATTGCGTTGTGGGCTGATGGGAAGAAGCAAAAGGCCGTTAAGCTTCTTGTGGGAGTCGACTGGAGTGACGATATTCAGTTTGGCCAGGAGCATTACCTGTTCACGATGACGGAGCGACAGTACATCTCATTGGTTTCGGATGATCAGAGCAAGGTGATGGCCGAGATAATGACGCAATCGACGCAGTGCCGTGCCATTGCCCGCGAGTTGGTGAAACTCGGACGGAAGGCCCATACCTCCAAGGATGTCGTCCAGGCAGAGAAGTATTTCTCTACGGCTGTGAGTTTAGGCCAGTTGCTCAACCGTAACAGAGACGTAATGCTCATTGTGCGGCTGGTTGGGATAGCGATCCAGAAACTCGCCTTGACGGAGTTGTCATCGCTCTATGAGGAACTAGGCGAAACGCAGAAGCGGCAGAAAACCCAGGGGCAGATCAACCAAATCGAGGAGCAGATGAAGCAAATCAAGAAAAGCGTATCCGGGCGGTAGCTAGGCAGTAGTCGGATACGCGCTGCGCTTTGTCTATGCAAATGAAACCCAACTGGCTTTCTAATACCTTGACCGAAGACAGCTTACGGGCGATAATTTCCCCAAAGCCGTGGTTTGATATACGGCGCTTGCGCCGTCTAAATAGTGGAATCGTCCGAGTGCCACAGGGCGATTCGGAACGTCTGCTGAGAGTTGAAGGACAGGTATGTGCTCTCGTGATGCTACCGAGAGTTGATAATTTGTCTCGTGATCACATACACTCCCAAAACCAAAAACGTCTATGTACCTCTGGCCTTGATCGGCCTTGCGGTCGTACTCATGCTTGTCGAGGTGTTATTCTTGGGCAGTCATGCTTCTCATGATGCTCTCGAAGTGCTCTCGGCCGTCGTTGGAAAGACTCTCCTGTATGGGCTCATACTCCTGCTGGGTATGGGATTATGTAGCTGGTTCGGCTATCCGTTCGAGCCGATTCATTGGTCGTTGCTCCAATTGCTTGCTGTCACCTTGATCGCCGGTGCCCTGCGCGGCACTTTGGGTATTCTAACCAGCGATGCGGTCGCTATATTAATAAGTCTCGTGCTCTTTCTGGGTTTGATTGGCTATTTCTTTAACGATGAACCTATAAATGCACTCATCGCTATATTTCTAATCTTTGCCGCACATTCAGTGGTCACATTCCTGCTGATGCCACTCTTGTCGATGCTTTTTGCTTAGTGTGGCGCCGAATTTATGTGTTCAGGACGGCTAATAAGGTGCTTCACTTGATCTGTCGGGACGACTGCTGTATGGTCCATATCCTGTGGCTTTAGCATAATTGGATGTGGGAGCCTGCTCCGCCTGGGGCGGGCAAGCGAGCACAAACACGTTCGACGAAGGCATATGATAAGGGAAATCGATCAAACGGAAATCGAGCGACACTTCTTCGGCCTCATGGCTGAACTTGAGTGTGGCAACCATTTCAAAGCCGACGATCCGGGGCATGTGGACTGGGTGCGGAAGCGCATAAACCTACGTTTTGCGCAGGGCGTGACGTTCCACGCCTATTTCCTTCCTGACGGGACGCCGGTTGGGTTCATCACCATTCTCCTTGACCAAGGGCCGGGGTCTTTTCGGGGCAAGCTTGAGATCCTCGATTTTGGCTTCCTCCCGGATTATCGCGGTAAAGGCTACGGGACCGAATTGTTGCGCCATGTCGAGGACTTCGCGGTAAAAATGGGCGCGACATCCCTCTACACGTCAACGTATGCACGAGAGCACCGGGTAATCGCCTTCTATGGCCGCAACGGTTTAGTTCCCGTCGCGACGTTGCCTGACGTACATAGTCCTGGCGACGAGGGGATGGTCTACATGAGGAAGAAACTGAGATAGTCGGCCGTCAAACAAGACGAATGGAGGCGACGTCCTAAGGCCGCGCCTCACTCGCAACGTTCGGCGCAGATGAGGCAAGATGAACGAGAACATACCACGACTATACAACGACTTAGCGTGGCTGTGGCCCATGTGGGGTGATCCGACGGCCGAATACGCCGTCTGGTGCGATCACGTTACGCAGTTGATCCGGCAGTATTCCAAGCTGACCGCACAATCTCTCTTGAACATGGGCTGCGGGGGTGGCAAGAACGTCTTCAACCTGAAGAAGCACTTCGAGGTCACCGGAATCGACACAAGCCAACCGATGCTGGATTTTGCGGAGAAACTGAATCCGGAGTGTACGTTCCTCCAGACAGACATGCGGACGTGCGCCCTCGGCAGGACGTTCGATGCCATCCTGATCGACGACGCGGTGTCATACATGGCGAGTCGGTCAGACCTTGAGACGCTCTTCCAAACCGCGTGGCGCCACTTGCGCAGGGGTGGTGTTATGGTCGTCTCTCCAGATGATACGCAGGAGACTTTCCGACAGAATCGTACCCGTGTGTCAGAGGCCGAGGGAAGCGCCCGACCAGATAATATGGAAGTGGTCTTCATAGAGAACAACTACGACCCCGATCCGGCCGATGAGACATACGAAGCGACAATTGTCTACCTGATCCGGGAGAACGGCCGGTTGCGAGTCGAAAGGGACGTCCACGTCATGGGCCTGTTCCCCTTGACGGCGTGGAGGCAAAGCTTGCGCAGCGCCGGCTTCCAAGTGCATGAAGAGGTATTCTCAGATAGCAGAGAGGATGTCCCCACCTTCGCGTGCGTCAAGCCGACTTTAGATCAGTAAGACGATCACTCTTTTCGCCACTTCGGTGACTTCCTCTGCTTATTCAGGGGGCTGGCTGGACGTGTTGGGGCGACAAGTCGCCCGCATCATCCTCGGCCACCGCTAAAGTCGTTGACGAACCCCCGAGATAAAGAGATACTGACGTTCGATTCCCCAGGACGTTCCTGGGCGTACGCCATATGGGAAATGTCGTTTGACAGTTTCCGTCGCCCTTTTCAGTGGGCTAGAATCTGAATGATGATACAGACAAAGAGAACCACCCTCGGCGCGTTGCTTGCTTTGACAACAGCGATAACTGGATGCACAAACGGCGTGGGCTCTTTGGATGGTGCTGCACCTGCACTCATCCAGGCAGACCTGGACGGCGCGTGTACGGCACTGGCGGCACAATTGTATCCCCGACTACCTGAGGGCTGGTCAGTTGCAGTACCGCCTTTTGTAGATGCTGCCGGGGGCGTCCGCCGGCTCGGCGCGATTGTGGCAGACGGTCTGCAGGAACAGTTGCTGGCCCGGGGGACCCAGATTGTGGACCGCGAGAATCTGAACGCGCTGCTTGCCGAGCAGGATCTGCAGTTGATGGCGTCCGAATCTCACAAGGCGGTTAAGCAGGCTGGCCAGTTGGCTGGTGCGCAGATTCTTGTCGTGGGCAGGACGACTCGGGCCTCGGAGCGAGTTCTGCTGTCGGCAAAGGCCTTGGACGTGAAGACCGGACGCGTGCTGGCGGCCACCGGTACGATTAGCCTGCATACCAAACAGTCTGCTTCGTTGATGTGGTACGTGCGCCGCCCCCCCGCGGTCGTCCCCGGCGGGCAGTTGCCGCCGTTGTCGGTGCGGTACGAGTTCGTCTCGCAAGGCCCGGCCGGGGAGACCGCCCTGACCGACGGCGGGACGGTTCGCAGCGGGCAGCGGTTCAAGGTGCGCATCCAGCCGAACAGCGACTGCTTCCTCTACGTGCTGCTGTACGACAGCCAAGGCCATGCCACCGTGCTGTTCCCCCACAAGAAAATCCGCGTCAGCAATAAGGTCCGCGGCGGCGCCAGCTACGAGGTGCCCGGCGGAAGCAAGTGGTACTGGTTCGATCAGAACCCCGGCACGGAGACCTTCTACGTGGTCGCGTCGTATACCCCGCTGGAGGCCGTCGATGGGATCCTGGCGCGGATGGAGCGCGCTGGTGGGCAGAGCACGCAGCTCGCCCAAGCCGCCCGGAAAGAGATCGACACAGCCGTCACGCGCGGCATGGTCGCCAGCGGCGCTGCGGACTATCAGCCGAAGGGGCTGGTCATCGGCCAGCGCGGCGTCGGCGGTATCGTGGACATCGGCTGGGGTCCCGAGGCACCCCAGACCAAGGAAATTGACAACATCGTCACCGGCTGTGCGACCGTGGTCAAGAAGCTCACGATGCAGCATCGGTAGCAGCCGAGTGACTGAAGGAGCTCAGAGATGACTGGATCCAGGATTCCGGCTTGGATGATCTTGCTGGTGGGCGCCTTGTGTCTGCTGGTTGGCGGGTGCCCCAGTATCCGGGAGCTCCACGTTGAGGCCCTTCATGGGAGTGGTCGCTACAACGATGTAGCCAGAACATTGCAACCCAAGATTGATGCCGGAGAACGGGTGACGGTCTACGAAGCGTACATTCTGTGCGAAGCCTACTATAAGACCCGACAGTACGTCAAGGTCCTCCAGGCGGCCGATTATTTGGAAGGCAGGATCACCGCAGGAGATGGCGCTGGCGTAGCAAAAGTCTTTCAC
>SDBV01004677.1_pt1 | contig 19544 bp, 11 predicted proteins | sample 2277081 | NCBI WGS metagenome assembly SDBV01 (sample SAMN10402039, study PRJNA504765) | marine sediment metagenome | isolation source: marine sediment core GS10_PC15, 223 cmbsf | place: Arctic Ocean: Southern Knipovich Ridge | collected 2010
CGCCATGGGGCCTCCTTTACCCCTGTAATCGGCCGTTTGAGCCAGCGGTTTCCTAAAATCGTCAAAAGCGGGCAAAAATGAGGTAGAATCCGAGGAAATAATGACTGGGACTCTTGTTACAGGGACAAAGAGACCGCCGATGACGCGGACATAATCATCTCGTCGAGTACACCTAACGAGTCATTTGGTTTCTGTGTCAACGAGGACCGTGGATTCTGAGGCGTTCAAATCTGGGGCTACAACATCGACATATCCACGGAATTTCAAATCAGTAACCCTTTACCATCTCAACCTGAACCCCAACCATCAATTCCTGGACGGTCGCGGTGACGACGCAGGTTGACGTGTTGGGCCTGGCCTCGATGACGCGCATCTCCGAGAGCACCTCGAAAGGATAGCCCTCGTGGTCGTCTTCTTCGTCTCGGCTCTTGCGATAGTTGTCGCGCTTCTCCACCACGAAGAACCTGTTGCCTTCCTTGACTCCCTGCTCCGAGCCCTTGTCGACAAAGATGATGCTTTGAGCCGCGGCGATGATGCCCGGATCGAGGAAAGCGATAACGTACCCTTTGAGCTCCTGTTCATTCACCACCGGCGACACGAGATCGAACCGCCTGTGAACCGGCCCCACCATGGAGCCCCGCTCTATGGGCCTGAACGACTCGTCGATGATCACCCTGGCGAGATCCTTGTTCCTGTCGTACTGGGTGACCCGAACCACTCCGAGTATCTCCACCAGCTTGCCCATCTCCGATCCGGGATCCTCGATGGAATCGACCTCCCTGAGCACCTCGAAGACGGAAAACTCGTCGCCCACCCGTATCTCCCTGGCGTCCGGGAACTGGACATAGGCCTCGTCGTACTGGGACAGCAGCATCGTTTCTTTCCGGGAGCCGATCAGGGTTCCGGACTGCTTGAGGGTTTCCGTGTCCACAAACCCCCGATTCCTCACCAGAATCGCCCTGGGCCCGGGCTGAGCCACGGCGGCCGCCGGTGGTGCGGACGATATTGAAACCGCGGCGGGGACGGCCCTCGGGGGCACGATCCAGAGCAGATCGCCGGGATAGATCCAGTGGGGGTTGGTGATCTTGGTGTTGTACGACCATATGCGCGGCCACACGTACGGGTCGGAAAAAAATCTCGTACAGATATCCCAGAGGGTGTCGCCTTCCTTGACGTTGTACGTCTCCACCTGCGGATCCACGCTACGACCCGACGCCTTCTCTCCATCCTCGGAGATGACCACGGAAACCCCGTCACGGGCGGCCTGGGACAGCAGTGACAGTCCCCCTTGCTGTGCGTGGATGTTCAACCCCGGCTTGATGTCGGATTGGTACTCGTCCTGAGCAGTCGCCGGCGCGACGTTAGAAACAACTCCAAACAGAATCAACGCGACCCAGATCATTTTTTTCATGCGGATCATGTCTATCACCTTTTCACGGAGGTCGGCAGCAAACCCATCGAAACGCCTTTCTCCTCCCGAATCGCAGCAACACGCAGACTTGCCTTTCGAGCCGCTTGTGTCCCGGGATGCATTTCGACCACCTTGAAATAATACTCCGAAGCCATCTGACGATCATGGAGCTTGTCGTAAATGAAACCGATTCGATACAGGGTGGACGCGGTCTTATCCGATCGCGGATATCGCCTCAGCAGGCGCTCGTACTCTCCGATGGCCTTCAGCATCTTCCCCCGGCCGAAGAAACACTCGCCCCTCCAGTACATGGCGTTGTCCGCGTATTCATGGTCCGGGTTTTCCTTGACGAACCTGGAGAACACCACCAGCGCAACCGTGAAGTCCTTGTTGGAGTATGCGCGATAAGCTTTTTGGAAATCGTCCATGGGCCCGGGAACGGAGCTTCCCCCGCCGTCGGTGTCCACCACTCCGAGATTGTCACCTCCGACGATCGGTGAAGGGGCGACGGGTCCGCCGGAAGGATACGATGATCCGGCGCCGGCCGACGCGCGTCTTTCACCGACAATGGTGAGCACGGGCCGCTTTTTACCATCGTCTTCTTTTTGGATCTCCTGATCTTTCCAGCTGATCTCCTCGGCTGCTATCGGCTCGGGCTCGGCTTTCGGGCCAGTGCTCAGCGTCACGACCCGGAGCCGTTTCTTGTCCTCGTCGGACCGACACTTCTCGATCTGTTTTCCCAGAAGCAACACCTTGTCGTCCAAGGAGACGTTCCTCGCGGTCAGATTGAGATTCTGCGCCCTGGCTCTCAACAACTCTCGATTGAGATCGTCGATTGTCTTTGTCAGGGCTTCCCTGCTGTTCGAACACCCCGAAGACACGACCATGAGCAGACTCACGGCGATGAATGTGAATGGGCGGATAGGTCCAGAACGTACTTTTCTTGCATTCATCCGGTTCACCTCTGGGAACACAAAACAGGTGCTCCAGAAACATTGTAGGTGTTTATACTACACGCGGTCAAAAAAACGACCTGACCCGGGAGACCGGCCCGCAAGACACATGTTAAGCTGGCTTCCATCATCTTCCCCTTCCCCTCGCAGGGGAAGGCCGGGATGGGGTTAAAAGGAAGTAGATGTCTGACACTTCCAGATCCATGATCATGCGATCCGTCAAGGTCGGACGGGAGCACATAGGCTACCTCAAATGGCTTCTGGAATCCCACGACGGCATGGCCACGCCCACGACGAGGGAGGGCGCGGACGATGTGGTCGACCTGATGGTTGCGCCGGATTTCGTGGAGGAACTGGACGAACTCCTCGATGCCATCTCCTGTGAAATCGGCCTGACCCGGGTGCCCGTGCCCCCAAAGCCACCGTTGTAGAATAATGGCCGGGACTCTACTCCATACGACCCTGGCCGACGACGCCCTGCGCAGGATCGACGATGGGGCCGGGATCTTGAATCACCGTGACGATTTCCGCCTCGGGGCCGTACTCGTGGATCTTCCATACTACGACAAACTCTGGCTCACCGGGCTGAAGATGCTGGCGAGACAGCCCCTGAGTTTCAACCCGTGGGGCACGCTCGTTCACCTGAGATCTCCCAGCGGACTGTGCCTTGCCCTCCTCGACCGGGCGAAAACACCGGAAAGACGAGCCGTGGCCCTGGGAGCGTTGACCCACCAGGCGGTAGACCTGGTCTTTCACCCGGAGATCGCAAAACGAGTACTGGCCGACGCCGACGGAACAACCGATCTGGATACGGTTCACAAAAGCATAGAAGACCAGATGGATCTTCATTGCCATTACCATCTTAAGTCCCACAGCGGAATGGGAACTCCATACTGCCGCCGATCGCTGAGACTGCGCCCGTCTGCAGGATGGGAGGACATGGTTCGAGACGCCTTTTTTGAAATCCACGGATCGGCGCCTTCAGCCGGGAAACTCCGTTCCTGGCTGAGGAACCTCGCGCTCTTCGGAGTGGGCAGCTCCACGGGTCTCGCACCGTGGGTCAAGACGTTACCCGCGGACGATCCCCGGCTGTTGGAGTTGTCCGTGGAGCTGGCGAACCGGGCGATGTCGCTTTCCGTGAAGTATATCCGAGCGGGAATAGCGTACATAAACGGCGAGATCGACTCCGAGGTCTTCATGGAAAAAGTCCCCGACCTCTCCATGCTCGACGGAACCCCCGCTAGGCCCGCGGTTAATCATCCAAGCAGATGATCGTTTTTCTTTACACGTCAACTTTTTATTGACACCCATAGCCCTGATTGATTATCCTGGAGTAACGAAGGGGTTCGCCCATGACCACCGTGAACACAGACAAGATAAGAGAATTGATGATGGCAAGGGGGTTGGACGTCACCGGACTCGCACGGACGGCCGGTCTGTCACGGCAAGGGCTGTACAGATTTCTTCGCCCCGGATACGAACCCTTCACTCGTGGATTCATCGCTATGGCGAGAGCCCTCGAGGTCACCCCCGAGAGCCTGATAACGGCCGATAACGGCATGGATGCGCCTGAAAACGTCCTGCTCTTGCTGGAGCAAGCCACCGATGGAGAACCGAGAGCCTTCGAGCTAATACCGGCCGCCCTCGCGCGTCAAACGAGATCGGGACTCCAAAGCCTGATCGATCAATCCGAAGTGCGCCACAGGCTCCTGGCCGCAGCTGGAGAGGTATCGAATCAGCTCAGCCCCCACCGACGCATTGAAGAATTCGTCGGGCTGCACTCGTCACAATACAAGCAAGGACGAGCCTTCTTCTTCTCCCACAGGTTGATGGACACCGAGAGAATCCTGGCCGACACTCCCCTTGCAATGAAGAAACATCTTGTCTTCGGCGCGTTCAACATCGAAGATTTCGCAAGACACCTCGCCTGATGTTGATCTCAAGAGACGACCTCAAGTACCTGCTCGTCCGGCTCGACCGCTTTATAAGCGAGCCGGTGGACCTGGTCCTCGTGGGGGGAAGCGCCGTACTCGTTCTGTGCCCCCGCGCAGTGGCGACAAAGGATCTGGACGCCTTCCCCACCGATTCCCTGCATCATCTCTCAGAAGCGCTCAGAAGCTTCCGAACGAAAGGCGAGGCGATAGATCTGAACACCGCGAGCACAGCCTTCGAAACCTACCTGCCGGATGACTGGCAGTCCAGGATCAAAATTTCCGCCGAATTCTCCATCGGCAACATCAGGGTGTTCACTCCTGTGGCGGAGGACCTCGCCGTCATGAAGGTGTTCAGATACGTGGCCAAGGACGCCGAGGACATCGTGCGCCTTGCCGATCTCGAAATTTTTCGCAGTGAGGACTTCCGCTTGAGATTCCTGCAAGTACTACCCGTCGCGATCGGCGATACGAGAAGACATGCTCAGTCTTTTTGCCTTGCCTGGAACGCCCTGTACCCGGATCAAGAGATCGAAATCGACGAGGTGTTGAAAGCGGCAACCATCTGAGCGCATAGGCATAGTCAGTTCAGTTCAGCTTACTTCCCGGACAACAGGTTTTTCATTTCACGGATCCTCTCGGGATCGAGCTCCGCGAGAGACCGGACCAGATCGATCGTTCGTGCTCCCAAAAATCGATACAGGTCCTCGGTCTTGGGAAGTGAGGAGAGGGCATCGATGTGCCGTCCGATGGCGTTCGTGTCACCCCGCCTGATGGGTCCGCTTAAGGAAGCTTCTATCCCCATTGTCGAAGCGGCCTCCACCGCGCTGGATGTCAGACTCGTCAGCAAGCTCTGCGCCACATCGGCGTCCATTCCCTGGGCCTCGAGGCTCTTCTTCGCCTCGGCCAGGAGCGTCACCACGTAGTTGCTCGCAATCACCGTCGCCGCGTGGTAACCCGGTCGCGCGCCGGCCGGAACTATCACCGATGAACCTCGCAGACGTCCCGCCAGCTCTTGCGCAACCGCGACAGCCCGATCGTTTCCGTCAACGGCGAAGTGCGTTCCGGGAGGTATTTCCCGTACGGTGCCGGGGGAAAAGACCAGCGCCGGGTGTAGCGTTCCCGTTCCCGCCACCAGACCATCGAGGGGCGCGAGGACATCCGCGCCGTTAAGTCCCGAACAGTGCAGCCAGACCTGATCTCGCGAACAGATCCCGTCCGCCGCCGCCCGCGCCGCCACGTCACCTATCGATCCATCCGGCACGGCGACGATGACAATCCGTGCGTGGGCAACCATCCCCGGCAGCGCCCCGAAATGGGCCGAGCTACCAATCTGCGATGCCAACTCCACGCAGCGATCTTCACGCAGGTCGAACACCCCGGAAACACGGAGATCGGTTTGTGAAATCGCGCTTGCCAGTGAAGCGCCCACGGCTCCACAACCGATGATGAAAACCCTGTCGCTCATGTTCCGTACCCGTACAGGTGATGCTGCGCGATGTACGCCGCAACGGCCTCGGCGATCCACTCGCTTGGGACACGCCCTTCAGAAACGGCCCTTCGAATCTCCTGCGAGCTGACCAAGCGCGGCGCCGCCAACGTCTCGTGGGGGATGGGGTCCGCTCCGAGCCGCTCGACGTAAATGGGTGGCGCGAGCCGGGCCACCTCGTCGAACCGATACCAGCGATCGCGCTCGTGGTAGATGTCGGTCCCCGCAAGCAGGCGCAGATTGTCATCGGGAAACTCATGCCCAAGCGCCTTCAGGAGATCCAGGGTCCTTCCCCCTGTATCCAACCTGCTCTCGATGTCCGACACCTCCATGTTGTCCTCACCCGCCACGAGCACTTTGCACATGGCGAACCGATGCTCGAACCCGGCGGGGGCTTTTCCCAGCGCATGCCTCAAACACGGCACGAACATGACCCGGTCGACAAGACCCGACTCCAGGGCGATTGCAGCAAGCTCCAGGTGTCCCATATGTGGTGGATCGAAAGTGCCGCCGAATACTCCGATGCGCATTGATTGGTCCTTTACCGCTCCTTCTAGATGCCCAACCCCTTGCGCAGCTCCAGATGATCCTTGCTGAAGATGAAGGCCATCATGCGGCCCACTACCGGCAATTGGTCGAGCGTCGCCGACGGATTACCGACTATTGCTCGAAGCGCTTCGACGGACCCGGTGAGCGAACCGGCGTACAGGAATCCCGCGCGGTGGCCCATGGTGACTATATTCTCGCGAATATCGCCCAGCTCCACCACCTTGGCGCAGTCTAACGCAAAAGGCTGAACGATCGCCTTGACCTTCGCCGACAACACACTATCGAGGTTCTGCGAAACGCTCACAAGGACTGAGGGGTCCATGCCGGCCGGCTGAAAATCCGGAATGAACAACTTGACCAGGCCGCCGATGGTCTGCTGTAGCTGCTGCTCGGTGAGAATGGTGGCGAGGGAAATTCCCCACCTGATGGACGCCACGGCAAAGGCAGCTGCAAATCTGACGATGGTACCCTCGGTGGACCCGGCCACACGTGCCGGCACGATCACCGCGAAGGGAGATCCCTGTATGACACGGATATCGTTGTCGTCGCCCGCGTATACCACGGGCTCGGGTTTGATTCCAAAAGTGGTTGCCAGCTCGGCAATCGCCACGGGTAACGGAAGCTTTCGGTCCACGCGAGCATCGCGACCGAGCCCCAACTGCTTGGCGCTGAACCCGAAAAGTCTTGCCACGGGCTCCTCGACAGCCTGGAGTGTCGCCCTCATCCCGATGGGCACATGTTTGGGGCAAATGTACCCCTCTACAACCGGGTCGCTTATCCTCGCTCCCAGTTCCCACGTGTTTTCCACGGACACGGTCTTTGAGTGCTCCGTCGGCTCGGCGCCGACGATACGCATGGCCGCCGCCGCCAGCGACGCAACCTCGTCCTGCGACTTCATGGTCAACACGAAGAGCATGTTGGAATACAAAACGCCGTTGTCCGGATCCTTGACAATCGCGGCGGCTTGCGTGGCGAGTGACTGGTCCAATAGTACGTTCACGGCCATGGGGTCTTTCTGCCGCGTGTACATCCCCGCCAGGGATTCCACCGGTCGAATATCCAACGGATCGATTCGCCGCGCTTCGAACAGAACCCTCTCCGCGTCCTTGGGCCGATTCAGATTGGTTTCCAAGACGTGCGCAAGATCAACCATCTTGGCTGTCTTGATCTCCGTTTCCGTCGCCAGCATGATGACGCGCTCGAGCGCCTGGGCGGCCCGGCCCCAGTTTCCCATTGACATGTAGAGCACACCCAATCGCTCCACGGCGAGGAAATGATCTCGGCTCCACCCCAGCACTTTGACAAAGCTCTTCTCCGCAAGATCCTTTCTCTCGCTATGGTCCATGTAGAGCACACCGAGATCGTAGAACACCTCCATCCCCGTTTCCGGATCCTTGACGTTCTTCGCGGCCTCCATCAGGTGGTGTATCGCCTCCTCCCACTCCTCGTCCTGCATTCGCAAGGAAGCCATCCACCTGTGGGTGCTCAGATCCGATGGAAAGAGACCGAGCGCTTGCACCAGGCTCGACTTGGCACCCTCCCTGTCGTCGTCGCTCAACCGGGTATTGGCGAGATCGATCAGCAGTTGATGCTTCTGCGCCGGGTCGGTCACCCCCTCTGCTCTCGCAGAAAGGAGCCGACCCATCATGATCGAATCCCCCGTTTTCTCCAGGATCGCCTTTCCGCGATCAAACGCTTCCTCGTTTACCGGATCCTCTTGCAACACTTCGAGGCAGAGCATGGCCGCCCGCTGCGGATCATTCATCTGCTCTTGGGCGATCCGAACGGCGGCGAGGAGCTTTGCAATCTGAAATTCTTTCACCCTGGTGGTGCCCGCGATCCGGATCAGGTTCTCGATCAATGCCGGATAATCCTGCTCGCGCTCATGGATCCGCTCCATGCCCAAGAGATCGAGAAGTGAGTCGGGGCTTTTTCCCAGCGCCTGTCTCCGCAACTCCAATGCCGTTTGTGCCTCGCCGCCCTCTTCAAGAAGGTCGGCAAGTCGCGATACGTGCACGACCGATTCACCAAGTTGTCGGATAATGCCCTCAAGGCACGCACGTCGCTCCCCTTCATCCCCGGTACGCGCCTCCAGATAGGCCAGATGGAGAACCGAGGTCGGTTGTCGCGATACTGCAATCCTGAGAGGCTCGATGTCGATCATCGACTCCCGCCATGCGACCATTGCCGCACAGGCCGCATCTTCATCGTCGTTCAGGCTGCTCGACAGGGCATGGGCAACCCTGGCCAGATCTTGTACCCGCTTTTGCCTTGCGTAATACATCGCGAGTCGCCCGAGTGTGGGCCTGTGGCCGGGCAGCTTTTCCTCCAGCGTCATCAGGGACAACATCGCAGCGTCTATATCTTCGCCATGGCGCTCATCTGCCTGTGCGATCCTGAGGTAGACCCACGCCTCCTCCTGAGGCGACGAGGCATCCCGCAGAAGCGACAGCAGTCGACTGGACTCTTCGCTCTTGCGGCCACTCTTGAGGGCAGACTCGGTGAAGCCCACCAACGCTATCGGGTCTTCCGGATCCATCTCGATCGCTTTTCCAAAAAGCTTGGTCGCCGCAACCGCATCCAGGCCGAACGCCAACGCCCCGAGAGACAGCAGTCCTTCAAGGGAGAAATTCTCGAGATCCCGCGGTTGCAGCAAGTCCGTGTCTTCCAGGATCTCTGGATGACACGCGGCCAAACGGAGAACCGAGTCACGCAACTCCTCGTCCCCGGGAGCCACTTTGAGCGCCTTGATGAACGACTCGAGCGCCCGCGACGTCACCCCCGAAGCAAGATGATGCGCGCCGGACTTGATGAAGTTCACCGCACGATCTCTTTCGTCAATGGAGGACTCGGCTGCCGCCGCCAGGGCAATAGCTATGGTGGAATGATCATCGCCCTCCCGCTCGAGCGCCGACAGCGCCATGAGGCAAGTGGGGCACAAAGACAACGCCTCGCGATGAAGCTCGGCTGCCCGGGTTTGGTCGAACTTCTCTAAATGAGTTGCGGCAAAGGACAGCAGGTCGGCCTTTTCGTCCGGGTTCTTCGCGTCACCCGCCTGTGAGAGCGCAAGTGAAGCGAGGCTTTCGGGAGTCCGGTCGTGAAGCCTGACAAGCGATGCCAGGGGCCTCTTGTGAATCCGACTCGCCTCGTTTTTAAGGACCTCCAGCACTTTAACCGGCTCCGTTCCGGCGTCGCGCATGACAGCAGCCTCGGCCACCAGGATGTCCCAACGATCCCTTTCCCCCGTCGCCTTCCTTCCAAGAACTTCGAGCGCCTTGATCGCCATGGCGTCCTCACCTCGCGTGAGGGCTGCATGGAGACAGCCCAGCGGGTCGGCCTCCGGATCCGCGAGCAACGCCGCCATCTCGTCCTCTTTATCGACTTCTCGAAGGGCCAGCGCGAGGGCCCTCCCCCGCGGGGTGTTTCGATCCACGTCCTTTGGGATCTTTCCCTCCCCTGAATCATCGTCGATTGCCGCCAGAAGGGCGTTTTCGAGGAGCGCCGCCTTCATCGCGTCGGACGACACAAAGTCCACCGCTGCCCCTGCCACCTTCACCTCCGCCCCAAAATCGCCGCTCTTCCAACGGCAAAGCAAATCGATCTCCCACGAAGATTCCACGGTGGACCCATCCGTCTCCCGCTTACCGAGCGACAGCGTATTGATCGCCTTCCTGAATCGATCGACAGCAAGGGAGAACTCACCAGAACCGGATCCATCGCAAAGATCTCCGAGGGTCCTCGCGGCCTCGTCGAGGGCACCCGTCCGAATCAATAGTCTCACCTTGAGCCACGCCAGCGCCGTCTTGTTTTGCTCGTCCGGCTCTATCTCCACGAGTTGCTCCAGGGCCGCATCCAGGTTTCCGAGGCGCTCTTCCGCCAGAACCAGAGCCATCCGCGCCGCAATTGACACTCCCTGTTCCGGCCAGCGATCGGCTACCACATGCAGAGACTCGATCAATTCGTGGTCATCGCCCTCCCTTGCGGCCGGCCCGAGCTTGAGCAGGTGCGGGAGGATGGAGTCGGGGGATACGCGCACGGCCTCGCGAAGAGAATCCAGAGCGCTCGCGTCGCTGCCCGACTTGATCTCCACGGCGCTTTTTTCCAAAAGCGAAAGGACGATTTCCGTCGGCAAGCCGGGTGCCTCGACACAGGCATTGAGCGCCACCACCAGCTTGTCGGACTCCCCGCCGCGTCGGGCCAGGCGCCGCATGGCTGCCAGAGCCGGACGATATCCCGGCAGGATCGTAAGGGCGCCTCCATGACATCTCCACGCCTCCGACGGTCTCTTCGCCCTCCTGTCGAGGAAGCGACCCGCCTGGTGAAGACAACCGGCCGCGATCTCAGGCAATTTCCCGGCGTTCAGCCTCGCATTCTCGAGCAGGGCGCCCAATCTCTCACGCACATAGTCCGATACCTCTTCGCAGTCCGCGTCCATTTCCACGAGACGCGCCGGCGGCTCTCCATACACACCGGCGGTGGCGATCGTCGAAAAGAACTCCGATTGCCCCAGAATCGTGGAGATCGGGGACTCTGTGCCGTTTCTATTCACTGTCGCTTGCCTTACTCAACCCGATAATCCGTTTCATCTCCAGGTACGGACCACAAAGCGCGAATCTCATCAACTCCGTGCATCTCGGTATTTTCGAAAGTGCATCGCTCGCATTCTCGGCAAATCGCCTCAGCCCTGGCGGGCCTGCCGATTCCTCTACAATCAGGGGAATAACCTCTGCGAGATCTCCCGCCGCCAGCAAACCGAACCTGTCCGCCGAGAAGGACGTCGACGCGGCCCATGTGTAAATATACACGGCACTGCAGTGCAAAAGCGCGGTGCACGGAGCGACCAGTTCCTTGCGCATCTTCCTGGACAGCGCCTTTTTGGCCTTGATAATCAGGTCCATATCCGTCGGAACCGGCAGATTCACATTCTCTCCGAGTGTCGCGGCGGTGAGCGCGAGGAACCATCGAATCGGCGTCACGGTGTCGCCCTCCTCGAAGGCGCCCAAACCGAACATGGAACGCCAGAAGTCCCGGGCGATGAAGAAGCGCGCGCTGATGAGATCGAGGTTCCAGAAATCACCGTTGACCGCCACGGCCGGGATCGACGCCGGAAGAGACTGGGATCCTCGGGGATCCTGACCCACCCGATGAACTTCGAACTTCTCGACTCCGAGCAGGGTTGCCCATTGCAGGAGCCATTTCAGGACCGGATCGCCGTTCTTCATACTCGCCAGAGTCGAGCGACCGAAATCCGGAAGGTGCCCGGAACGCGAGTACGCCTCAGCGGTCACAGGAGCAGCGATGAGGGCGATATCGGCAGCCGGTTGACCTCGCTCGCCATCGTGCCTGAGTATCTTCATCACTTCGGATGGATCGGGATGCTTCTTCGGTACGTACGCAGAAGAAACTCCCAATTCCTCGGGAAATCCGCTCAGAGCCACTATTCCCCCGCGGCAAATCGCAGCCTGATCCTCCTTCTCGAGCAGTTTCGATACCTCCTCGAGGTCGGCGATGGATTTCAGATCGACGGGGGCGTCGTCGAGCTTGCTTATCAGATTTTCCTGCGCGGCGTGGAGGACCCGCTGTGCGTCCGAGTCGTCCCGGAGTTCCAGGGTCAGCTTGATCGCATCCACGCTGGACGGATTGGCCTGCAACGCCCTATCGATGACCTCGGACGCGGCGTCGGGATTGAACATCTTCTCGAGTAAAATCCTCGCCTGTTCAGTCAAAACCTCCGCCTTTTTTTCAGGGTCGGTAACCATCTCGGCAAGTCTCGAAAGGGCCTGCGTCGCCATATCCCACATTTCATTGTCGCCCGCGAGCCTCGCTATGTGCCGCTCGGTCTGTGGGTGCCGGTCCTCTTCTTTCAAGAGGTCGGTCAGCATCTGTGCGTCCGAGTCGTCCCGGAGTTCCAGGGTCAGCTTGATCGCATCCACGCTGGACGGATTGGCCTGCAACGCCCTATCGATGACCTCCGACGCGGCGTCGGGATCGGACATCTTCTCGAGTAAAATCCTTGCCTGTTCAGTCAAAACCTCCGCCTTTTTTTCAGGGTCGGTAACCATCTCGGCAAGTTTCGAAAGGGCCTGCGTCGCCATATCCCACATTTCATTGTCGCCCGCGAGCCTCGCTATGTGCCGCTCGGTCTGTGGGTGCCGGTCCCCTTCTTTAAGGAGGTCGGTCAGCACCTCGAGCGCCTGCTGTGGATCATTCTGATTTTCAACCAGCACATCGGCTGCCCGCCAGACCATCGTACGCTTCTCCGCCGGATCCTCGCAGATGAACGTGAACTCCATCATCGTTGCAACGGCATCCTCGAACTCCTCGTTGCCCAACAGGAGATCGATCTTGGTCCGGTATGAGGGAAGGTGATCGGGTTTGAGATCCAGTATCTTCTCCACCGCTTCGAGGGCCCCCTCCATGTTGTCCACCGCGAAAAATCTGTCCGCCTGCTCCTCGTACAACGCCATCAAGACGTCCATATCCTGCTCGGCGCCGATCCTCTCCTCTATCTGCTGCACGAGCGCATCGACATCGCACTGCTCGCGCAGGATGACCGTAAGGATCTCATGTGCCGCGTCGTGGTTGGCGGATCGTTTGACCGCTTCACGGGCGATCACCTCGGCTCCCTTGGGATCATCGAGATGCGTGAACATTATGGTTGCGGCCCTGGCAAGATGGGTCGCCTTCTCCTGCGGGGACGTGTAGTAACCCGCCAGCTTCCCGTGAGCGTCCACAGAATCCGCGAACAGCTCCGCGTCGAACGCCAAACGCGCCAGTGACTCCAGAAGTCCCGGGTGATCAGGATGCTTCTCCAGACCCTTCTTCAAGCTCAGGACTGCGGCCTCGAGATCTTCTTTGTCCTCATGCGCCTGAGCCAGGCAAAGGATCCAATCGGCCCATTCATCGAGATCTTCGCCTTCGCGCAGCGCAACACACTTCCCGTAAATGTCGATGCGATGATCCGGATCCGCGTCGTCGGAAAGACGATCCGCCACGAGCCAGAGAGCCTCCGGCGCTTCAAGATCGGTTTCCTCCAATCTGCCGGGGGCGTTCATATCCTTGTCCATCAACACCGAGGCGGTCTTGCAGGCGCCGGCCATGGCTCCGGGGACCGACGTCAACGCCTCGAAGCTCTCCTGAGCGCCCGACGGGCGCCCGGGATCGTCACCGAGAATGATACTCCACAGCTTACCGATCGCCTCAGGTGTCTGATCGTTATCGAGGATCTCCGCGAGCACCGCGTTTCCACTGGTGGCGCGGCTCGACTCGAGTAGCTCACAGAACTGAAGATCCGCAAGCCCGACGTCCCCCTGCGAGAGTTGCTCTTCCAGCAGCGGCACCAGCGACTGCAGATCTCCCTTGGTATGATACGCCAGGTCCAGATACAACCGCGCTGTCCGGCACAGCGGGCCATCCAGACTCCCTTTTGCGCTCTGAAGATAAACGATTGCATCATCGCTTTCACCGAGCGCAAAGAGATGGATCTCACCGCAAAGCAGGTCCAGCCTTCCTCGCTCGTCCGGCATCACCTGAGCGATGCTCTGCAGGTGGCCCAGAACCTGGTTCCAGTCGAGCAACCGTGTGGCAACACGAACTATGGACCACAGGACCGCGACATTCTCCGAATCCTGGGAAATGATCTCTTGCAGGCTATCGACAACCTCCGCCGGCTCCTTGAGCACAAACTCCAAAATCATGGAGCGTTCGTGGAGCGCCGCAACGCTATTGTCCGGATCCTCCGACTCCGCCGATACGACCGCCAGATGCTCCACAAGATCCCGCCACTTGCCCATGCGACGAAGCAGACGGGCAACCTGCCTGTCCACACCGGAAGAATCCGACAGGCTCTCCCGCGCGTTGGCACATAGTTGAAGGGCCCTTTCCAGATCACCCTTATCTTCCGCCGCCAGCGCCGCTATCGCCATCAGATCGGCCTCGAAGTCGGGCGACTCGACGGCATCCGCCCAATCGAGATACGCGGATGATTCGCATCGTCCCGGCCCCGTCACAGCGTCTACCGCCCGAGTCCAGCTCTCGCCGAACTGACGGTCCTCAACGGTGGGCCACTGGACGCCCGGATCCAGTGATTCCTGAACTATCAGGCCTGCCACGGGTAGATCCTTGTCAGACTCGATCAGCTTTGCGGCAACGTCCGGCGCGTTCGGATGTGCGGGGTTGGCTAGAAGCCACCTCGCCGGGTCCCTTGGATCTACATCTGCGTCCGTCCGGCCTTTCCCCTCGCCGATAACCTCCACCAACACTCCGTACAACATGGAAGACCCGATACGCGCAACTTCCCTGATGAAGTCTGCCACGAGGTCTTTTCTGCCGCAAGCGAGCGCGATCTCCGCCTTCCATACATCGGAAGCACCGTAGGGAATGGCGTCCAGCGCCTCTTCAAAACGGCCCATCACCTGCAGCAACCGTGCGCGCTCCATCGCCAGGAAGCCACTATCCGAAAAAAGCTCAAACGCGCGATTCAGTGCCTCGAACGCTCCGTCGGGGTCGTTGAGCCTGCGCTCCTTCACGATCGCAAGGAGCCAGTAGAAACCCGCAGCATATCGCTCTCCCCTGCCGAAACCGTCAAAGACGTGACCGTCCGGCCTCTCGGAAACGGGCTCGGGGATGGGCTCGAGGGCTACTCTCGCCATGATCTCCAGGGCGCGCACATGCACGTCCCAGCTGCCCAGCTCGCCGCTCACCCTGAACACCTCGTTTACCGACGTCCAGCAGGGATTGGAAAGATCAAGAATGTGGAGCAATAACTCAGAAAGCTCCTGGGCCCCGGCCCCCAGCCTCCTGCGAACCGCGATCTGCTCGACAAGGAGAGTCGACTCCCACACAGGATCCGTGGTTATTTGCGCCATGGTCTTCAGGCAGGACAACACGCCGGGATCGTCATCCGAAGCGAGAGCGTCGATGAGGTCATTCCAGAGGATGCCGCGGTTCTCGGGATCGGCCAGTCGGGCCGCCTCCAGGCAAATCCGAGCCCCTTGCGGATCGTCGAGCAACCGCTGCCTCAAATGCGCTATATCCAGGTGGCATGCGACAACATCTTTGGGCCGATCCAGAAACAGGATCAACCTTTCGAGGGCCTCGACCTGTGTCTGGAAGTCCCGGTCGGTCGACGCGCGCAGCGCGTCCCAGACGATATCCGCCGACCGGATCTCCATCTGGATCGCGGCATCGATCTGCTGCTCGGCCTCCCGTACCCTGTCCTGACGATCGAAGAGCACCCTGAACAGGGCGTGCCTCAGGCGCGGGACAACCAACGGATCATCCGCCGTCTCCAGCTCCCTTTGAAGCCAGGAAACAATCCCTGCCCAATACCCAGTCACATCGCTGTCAGAAACGGCGTTCATCTCCTCAATCAACTTCCACTACCTGGTTCAGGACGCGTCCCTCGCGTTCCCACCATTGAAGACACCTTCTCTTCAACTCGCGGCGCTGCTTGTGATCAAGAGGCTCCCTCGGCCACTCGAACGTTCCATTGACCATCTTGTGCAGATCTTCCAACGCCGCCCTCCTGATCTCCTCGACCCGGTGATTGAGCGCGCCCACGGCCCACTCGATGCGATGCTTGCGTTTATTGGCCTGCCACCAAGACAGCCACCGCCGCTCGGAAAAACCGAAATCGGTGAACGTGATCTTTACAAGAGATCTCTGACAACGCTCCGCGAGAACACCGTCAACAGAACCGAGCATCTCGGACAATGACGGAATCGACACCGGATCGCGAAGCTCACCGAGGGCCTCCGCCGCCAACCTTTTCTTCTCGAGAGTAGACGTAGAGCTGGTCAAGACCGAGGCCACGTCCACGACAGCCCAGCGGTACTCGGGGAAAGACGCAAGCCCTTTCATCACATCGATGGACAGAGCCCTTATCTGCCTGTCGTTGTCGAAGATCCGCTTCGCCAGACCTGGCAACGCCTCGGGCATGGAGATCTCCGTCAGCAGAAACACCGTGTAAAAACGCACCTCGGAATCCAAGCTGTCCAGCAACAGCAGCAAGTGCGCCATGGCGGATCTCCCAAACATCAACATCGTTCGCAGCAACGGACCGTGCTGGCCCACTCGCCGCAACTTGCTGGTCCCCTGGTAGCGATCGAAGTTCAACGGCCCGGGGAAATGCGGGATAAGGGCTCGCAGGGCGTCGTCCCCGATCCCGACAAGCAGCCCGGCGGCGGCATCGTCGAAAGGCCCCTGGGAGAGCACACGCTCCACCAACCTGTCCACCTCCTCGCGCATGTCCACCTGGACGGACGAGGGAAGCGGCGACGGGAGGTTATCCACATCGACCACCCGCTTGGGCTGGTCCAGGGGATCCGCCTCCACGTCCATCACCTTTTTGGGCTCCTCGAACCGCATGGGGTCTTCGGAGGCGAGCCCCGTGGAAACGACATCCCTGGTATCGATCACTTCCACCCGCTTCACCAGATCGGGATCGGGCATCGCCGGATCAGGCGCAATATCGTTCGCCGCAAGGGGCGCCTCGGTGGTTCGCTCGGCCAGAGGAGTCGGTACCGCCGGCTCGGGGGGGGCGGAGATTATCTTCGCGGGCGCTATCATGACGACCGCCTTGTCCGGCTCACTCTTGATGTCTCCTGCGCTTGTGCCGGCCGCCCATCCGGAAAAATCCTTCTTCGCGGGCTCCACCTTGACGGAGGCAGCCTGCACCTTGCCCTCGTCGGGGATCTTCGCCTTTTCGTATTGGCTATACTTCTGTTTCAGCAGGATCCTCTCGAAGGCCTGCCCCACTCCCCTTCCGAAATCGGCGATCCTGGTGATCCTGTTGGCGCGGACACCCCGCTGACCGGAATCTCCATAAAGCATGAGGATCACGCGTCCGCGCAGAAAAATAGGTATTACCGCGCAGCTCTTCGGCGCATCGCGCCGAAGCGAAGAGAGCAGATCCACGTCGGTCTGCGAGACCCCGGCCGGCCCGAGATGGAACCCCTGGGTTTCGAACACATTCTGAAACATTCCATCCCGATCGAGCGGCACACGGACATGCCCCGCGGGCTGCGGCTCTCTCCCCCGGAAAACCTGCGTGCGTCCCTCCGCGATCTTGCCGTGAACCAACAACAACGCGGTGAACTCGAAGGCCTGGCTCGCGAAGGAGAAAAGAATGTCCAGTATTTCGTCCCGATCTTTGGCAACCTCGAGCAACTCCGTCGCCCTGGAGAAAGTGAGCTTTGCGGGCGCCGAAACCGGCTTCTCCTTTCGGAGCTTCCTGGTTTGCCTGGCTGCATCAACGGCATGACCCAGCGTCACAACCTTCCGGGTGCTCTCCTTTGAGCCGGTGATGAACTTCCTGGTGGATTCGTCCGGACGCAGCGCCTCGTTCTTGGATTCGACTACCAGCACGGGCTCCTGACAGGTCACCGCCCCCCAACCTTCCGCTTCGTCAACCGGGACTGCAAAATCTGCCTGGTGCTCGGACGACGTCGAGGCGATCGGTCTGGAACTATCCCGTGGCTCGGGCAAAATCGGAGGCTGATCCGGCACGAACCCGGGAGCCAGCTTCTTCTGTATCGCGGCCAACCTCGCCGCCATGGGAATACCGTAAAAACGATTGAGGGCCATCGAAAGACGGAATTCCAAAACCAGATTCGGCTCGATCTTCATTCCGAGCAATTGGGAAATTTCATCTACGGTTCCCCGGGGAACAGGACCGGAGGTAACCACCATCATGACATCGTCTTTAATACGTACAGGTATTACTCGCCGCTCGGTGGCGACCTTCCAGGGCAACATCTCGATGATGCTCGGCTCTGTTGAAAGCAAATATTCAGGAGGAAAAACGGGGAGTCTCACTACACGGCCGAGGTATTTGGAAAGGACCACCTCATCGACGAGGTTCATCTCCAGAAGGTTCGTGGAAAAGTCACCGCCGTAGATCACCTGACGTTGTAGAATTTGCTCCACGTGGGTCACGCTCAGAATTTGATCTTGAACCAATAGTGAGCTTAACGCTGACATGGATATTTCAGCTTATAGTACTGAAATGTTTTTGCTACTTGCTTTTTTTGCTACTTGCTTTTTTTTAATCGGATGGAGAAAGGTCTGACCCGCAATTCGCCACGATGGTGGATTCCTAACGAAATTAAAAGTCCAAGATCGTGCCATCGTGCCATCCGGAACCTGGCCCGCCATAGCTTCAGCGACGGCGGGTAGCTCGGCTCAGCCGAGCGGCGCAGGACAGACGTCAGGATCCCCCGTCCACACCGGGGATGGCGGGGACCTTACCGCTGGCGGGACGCACGCAGCGGAAGCCGGAATGACTGCGTCCGGAGCTGTCATCCGACCGGTTACGGGCCGAAATGCGAGTACCCTTTATTCCAAAAGTTGCAACCCCCCCCCCTTTCATGATCGGTATTGCTCCCTCCCTGGGCTCCGGGTCCGTGCATCCCTCCGAGCACCAGGAGTGGTCGTCGCCGTCGTCCATCCAGTCCAGGACCCATTCGCTCGCGTTGCCCAGCATGTCGGCCACTCCGTGGGGGCTCCAGCAACCGGTTCCCGGGCTATCCACTCCTTGGAATGGTATTGCGCACGGGGAGAAGCAATACTCATACGGGCAGTCACCGTTTTCCCTGCAATCGTAGGTTCCCCACCAGCAGGGCTCTATGTCGGTGCCGCAGGGGTACTCGTTGAGGGTCTGTCCCCGGGCGGCGGCCTCCCACTGGGCTTCGGTGGGAAGCTGCTTGCCGTGATGCTCGCAGTACAGCTTGGCCCCCCACCAGCCCAGACCTCCTGCGGCGACGGCAGACGATGGCCTAAGAAAGCAGGTATAATCGCCTGTTACTCCCGTCGGCGGCTCGCTGTAGTACCAGTGGTACAAACCGTCTCCGTCCGCCTTGAACACCGGAGCGCCGCTATTTATCCATATGACTGTGTACGGTGGGCCTTCTTCGCTTCTGATTGCACCACCAAGCCTCTCGTACCCGTCAAACAGGGTGTTCAACCACGGGATCAACTCGTCGTGGGTCACCTCGTGCACATCCACGAAGAACGGGCTGAGGGTCACCTCCACCATCGGCCCTTCCTCGGCGTCGCACTCCACGTCGCCCGGCACGCATCCCATCATGTATTTTCCACCGGGAACGCACACCTCGCCCGGCTCGGCATCGCCCACGCAGGGAATCGTATCGCCCCAGTCGATAGCCGTGCCCGTATCCGAGTCGGTGTCCGTATCGGTGTCTGTATCGGTG
>SDBV01004678.1_pt1 | contig 19543 bp, 22 predicted proteins | sample 2277081 | NCBI WGS metagenome assembly SDBV01 (sample SAMN10402039, study PRJNA504765) | marine sediment metagenome | isolation source: marine sediment core GS10_PC15, 223 cmbsf | place: Arctic Ocean: Southern Knipovich Ridge | collected 2010
CTGCGTCAGACGGCGGTTCTTGTCGAGTCACGTACAGACAGCACGTTCCTCTCCTCGACCCTTGTCTTCCTTGCATCCGGCCTTGAGGATTCCACTGGTTTTGGCGGACAGCAACCAGAATTTAACTGGAAATCCTCGAACAAGATTCCTACTAATCCTTGCCAAGAACCTCTATGCGCGTTTAAGTCTCGGTCTCCGGTTTAGATGTACAGGAGAAACCGGGGGGTCCCGTTTTGACGTCTGTGTGGTCTTTAGGTATCGGATTGCGGACCAATATATATGACAGAATCCCGGCTGCGAGAGCAAGAGAGGAGCAGAACAAAACGGCGAAACGATATGACTGCTCGGCTCCGAAGATTCCGAGCAAGGCAATGACAATAAGGCCCGCCGCGCGAGCAATAGCATTGTTGATGCCTGAGGCGATGCCCGACTCGGTTTGATGCACTGAACTCATAACGGTGATAGTAAGTGGCGCAACCGTTAGCGCCAGGCCTACTCCGAACAATAATATGCCCGGTAGTAGTTGGAAATAGTAGCTGGAGTCCTTTGATAAGTTCAGTAGAAAGATCATACCGCCGGCCGCGAGAATAGGGCCTGTCGTCATAAATAAGCGCGGACCTATCCGGCTGGTCAATTTGCCTACTATTCCAGACAGAATGAGCAAAATCAGTGTTACCGGAAGCAGTGTCACGCCGGCGGCAGTGCTGGAATAGCCGAGATTAGTTTGAAGAAAAATAACGAGCGCGAAGAAAAAACCGCTCAAGCCGCCGTACATAGCGAAGGTGCTGAGATTGGCGGCCGTGAAGTTGTGTGAAGCGAAGAGTTTGAGGTTGACCATAGGGTCTTGGTGCCGGCGCTCAAACACCAAGAACACAACAAACAACAGAACACCAAAGATGAGCGAAAGGGTGGTGGTCTGGTCCCAGCTCCTGGGAGGACCCTCAATGAGTCCGAACACAATCCCGGACAGTGACAACATGGCCAAAACTGCACCGAAAAAATCGACTGCTCGTGGTTTTTTGTCCCTACTTTCTTCAATATTGGATTGTGCCAGGTAGAAGCAGATCAAGATAAGAGGGACGTTGATGAAAAATATCCAGCGCCAGGACGCGGTGTCGATCAGGTAACCGCCCAGGGGCGGCCCGATGGCGGTGGCAATTCCCGACCAGGCGGCCCAGCGTCCGATAGCCAGACCTCGCAGGTCTGAGCTGAAATTCGTGTTGATGATGGCAAGTCCGCCGGGAACAAGCAGCGCACCGAAAACGCCCTGTACCATTCGCGCGATAATCAGCGTAGTTGGGTCCGGGGCCAACCCGCAAAGTGCCGACGAGACTCCAAAGCCGATAAGCCCTATTAGATAGATTTTCTTGCGACCGAAAATGTCTCCGAGAGAGCCGCCCAATAAAATCAGTGAAGACAGCGACAAGAGATAGCCGTCGACTATCCACTGCAGATCAGAGAAACTTGCTCCCAGGTCTTTGGCGATTGCCGGCAGGGCCAGAGCTACTACTGTACCGTCGAGAAGCACAACGCCGCTTCCGATGATAGTTGCGATTAGAGCCAGGAATTGCCGCTTGCTCATAGCCTTAAGTTTAACAGAAAGGTCGCGATTTGTCGGCGCGCCGGATCTTGAAATTAAGCAGTTTTTATGTTGTTTCTGATTATGATAATGCCGATAAGATTCATGTCGGGAACATAGGCCGCAGGCCTTAATGGGAAAAAGAACGTGGTTGCGGTCTTCTATTCTTTGGCGGCCCTGGTAGAATTGGTTGCTGGTGGAACACTGTTAAGCGCGGGACTTGAATGAGGTTTCTATGGGAGGCTTTGAGACGAATTGAATCGTCTAAAATCTTTTATCCTTTTGAGTTTACTGACATCTCTTATGTGGGTAGTCTTTCTGGATTCAGCAGCCGGACAAAATAGTATTAACGTAATGACCAGCCTGTCCTCTTTTGTCGACGCCTCTCACAAGCCGAAGCTGTCTTATCTGCTGTCAAACGATGAAAACCTTAATGATCTGGTTTTAGACCTTAATCTCTCAACCGATCAAAAGAGTGAGATTAAGTTGATTATTGAGAGTCAGACAGTTGAGTTGAGAAAATTGGACGAGGTCTCCGATCTGGTTGTTGACTCTGCGAACCGGAGCCTGAGCGATAAGAAGAGCCAGATTGAAAAGATGGATTACAACACAAAAGTGATGACGCTGGAGTCAAACTCTTTGATGAAGGTAGGAGCTGTTGTTGGAGATCAATCGAGCCTGTTTGAAGAATGGATCGACGAATTATGGGCGCATGAGGTAGCCACGCATGGGATAAACGCGTTCGGGGCAACAGGCACGAAGCTGTCTTACCGAGTCTACGCGACTCAGTATTTCGGTTACTCTAACTACGAGGTCGCAGTCCCGGACAAGTATCTCAAATTTGCTAATCTCGGCTGGCAGCATCAACCTGGTTACGAAAGAGACGACTACACGGTCGATCTTGGTTATAGCGGCAAGAGCGCCAAGAGCGTAAAAATACTTGATGTCGGGCCCTGGAACATAGATGACAATTATTGGAACGACGCGGGAGCGCAATCTAGGCCCAGGCGTCTTTATACTGATTTGCCGAAAGGAATGCCCGAAGCCCAGGCTGCTTTTTTCGATGGCTATAATGGCGGCAAGGATCAATACGGACGTATTGTTCTGAACCCCGCCGGCATAGATTTGACGCCCGCGGTCGCCGCGGCCCTGGGAATCGGATATCTCCAAAACAAGTGGATAGATGTTGTATATAAGTGGGAGACGGGTCGAGGATCAACTCCCGTCGCCAGTATTGACGTGCCGTTTCTCTCAACTGATATATCGAAGACAACTAAGTTTAAGGTTATGTGGTCGGCAGCGTGGTCCAGCGCTGCGTCTCGCATAATCTCATACGACGTCCAGTATAAAATCGCGGGTGGAAGTTGGCGGAACTGGAAGACAAATACTACCCGGCAGGCGGCTAGTTTTACCGGTCGAGCCGGGCGTGTCTATTACTTCAGAGCCAAAGCGACAGATAATACCGGGCTTACCAGTCGATGGTCAGGTGACAAGAGAACAATCGTGCCTTACGACGGCAATAAGCTGATACTGCGCAGAGCGGGCTTTGCCAATACTTTTAGGAACACAAGGTCAGGGTTCTATCAGGACACCGTGAGGTATTCGACTAATGCGGGTGACCAAATTGTCTACCGCTTTATCGGGAGACGTCTCTATCTTGTTTCAACTATGAACAGAAGGCGCTCGAAAGCCAAGATCTATGTTGACGGTCGTTACATAAAGACTATCAATGCTTATTCGCGAAAAAGTCGCTTTCGTCAGGTAGTTTTTAAGAAAGCCTGGAGTAAACGCGGCACTCACACGCTTAGGATTATCAATGTCGGCAACAAAAGATTGTTTGATGTGGACGGTCTGGGGATCGTGAGATAGAGTCCCTGTCTGAACAACAAACCACTGCTTATTTGGTCAGCGAGTTTATCTTGCCGACAGCGACCCGACCGACATAGCTAAGGCCGTTTAAAACGGTCGAGGCTGTCTTTTTCACGATAGTCTTCATTGTCTCTTTGACCAGGACAATGTCGTCATCGATCTGTTCGCGTGTGAGGCCTTCGCCTGCCAGTAGCTCATCAGCTCTGTCTTGATCGAAATCACGTAAGACTTTTCGGATACAGATGAGAACAACCAGGACGTCATCGAGCTGGCCGAGGATAGGGATGATGCCCGGTATTAAATCTATCGGAGAGGCGAGATAACCCAGACCCGCACCGATAGTCACTTTCTGTTTCCTGGTAAGACGCGCCTCCGTGATCATACGTTTTGACAGCGCGGCATAAGTCGGCAACCTCTTTATCAGGGCCACATACTGTGATCTCATCGCTGGTAGTTTATCAGCCATAATTTTATATTATCCTTCGGAGCGAGAAGCGGTTTGACCGGGCATTAACTATCGAATCCGGGTAATTCCGGATCTAAAGATGTCAAACTATCAATGTCCAAATGCTCGATATCGTTTAAGAGATGGGGCTGTCCCCGCCCGTTTTCGTCAATGTCTAAAATGGTTACCGACCCATTGGCTATGCGCAGATCCGTCGAGAGAGGATCTGCGTGGTTGAGCAGCCAACCCAGAAATATATTTATCACGCCATAATGAGTTACTATGAGCACTGTCTCTCCTGCGTGCTGCGCGCGCGCTTCATCAAGAAACTGGAGTACCCGCTTCTGGAACTCGACTCGCGTCTCGCCCCCGGAAGGCGCGAAGGTCGCGAAGTCAGTATTTTCGTCGTCCATTTTGTCGAGCAGCTTGATAATCGGCTGGCCTTCGAAAACGCCAAAGTCCTGCTCACGCAGGCGGGCATCTTCTTTTCGGGTCAAAGCAGGTAGCCGCGCGGCGATAGCCTCGGCAGTGGCGCGCGCCCGGTCGAGGTCGCTAGTGTAGACCGCGTCAATTTTTGTGCTCTCTAACCGCAGAGCCGCCAATTTAGCCTGGGAGCGGCCATTAGTGGAGAGGCGTCCATGAGTTTGTCCCTGGACGATATTGGCCGCGTTGTCTTCAGTTTCACCGTGTCTTACTAATATCAACTTCATAAGGTTAAGTTATTATACTCCCCGAAGGCAAAAGTCGCCCCATAATTGGGCCGTCAACAGGGGCAACGCGGGCTTTTTGACCTGTTCATAGATTAGTGCTAGTTTGAAAATAATCAAATGAGACCTAGCTTGTTTTGTCAAAAAATGGGCAAAGAATTAAGCGCTGGACTATTCAAATATTAAAGAAGCTCTGGTAACTCTATTTTCAATTTTTTGGCTCAGGTTAAACCGTGAAAGTCTCCACATCTGAGGCGCTCCAGTATGAGTGGGACAACATGACCCAAGATTCTAGCCATATGGCCAGAACGCATTTTTGTCGTCCGCTGCCCACTTCTCACGGAGCCCCGGCGCGCTTAGGTCCCAGTCGGGGCGGCATTTGCGCGTGATTGCGCGAAAGTCTTGGCGAATTTCTTCAGAGGTCGGTCGCCCCCAATACCAGTAACCCATGTAGATCTTATAGACTATAAGACCGGGCTCGAGCATGATCGTATGCGGGATCATTGGTTTGTGGAAAGAGTCTGTATATTCCTCAATCTCAAGATCTCGTTGAACAATTCTCTCTGTGTCGCTTAGGAAGACCCATGAAGCTCCAAGCCGACCTATCCATTCCAGGGTTTCTAAAGCATTGTCGGTGCTGATGGTGACGACTTCACTATAAGCGACTTTTATTTCCGGCTCCATCTTAGCCAACTGCTGGTGTTGTTGGTGGGCCTTGGGACAGTATCCTCCTCGCGCCAGCACGAGGCACATTGGATTTTCACCTTGTAGCTCGGACAGGCGATGTGTTTCCCCCATATAGTCGGGAAGCTGGTAGTCAGGAAACTTTGCTCCAGGCACCATATCGGACCTCATGGGAATCCCTTCTAAAGAGAAAAAGGTTCAGCTTGCGTTCTTTATTTTACCTCAGTCGTTGGGGTTGTAAACGGAGACGGGGAAACCACAATGAACGTTTATCGGGCGAAAAATCGGTGCTTTATTAATCGCATGATCTAGATCAGCGGCGGTCGCTGAACCACTTTTGGTCTCGCTTTTTCTGTGTTTTTGATTTTGAGGAAGGCCGGTTGTATTTCCGGGTGTATTTGTCGACGGCCGGGCCGATTTTGTGTCCAAAGAGACGCCAGAGAATAAAAATGAAGAATACCCAGATAACGATGTTAAAAAGACCCGCCAAACTGGCAAAAACAAAACGCGGGAGTATGGTAAAGATAAGCGCTATGACGAGCACGATGCCGAGAAGTTTGATGAAATGTCTTGTCTGATGGTTCAGGTCGATCACAACTTTCTTTTTAGTATTTTAATAGTATTATACCAGGTCTAATGAATTAACGGGGGTTGGCGACTATTAATGACGGACGATAGGATAGTCTGAGTTTCCGATAGAACTGTCGAAAAAGTTACGTACAAGAATCGGGCCGCGCGCTCACATGTAGTTCCTTAGTCATAATTATCCAATAACTCCAGGTCAACGCATTGTTCAAGAAAATAATAAGAAAACTTTATCTTTTATTGTAATTTATAGTGCCCTTTCTCAGTTGTAGGAGTAGTTGAACCTATTGGAAAAGAAAGGGGTTTTTAAGATGAGAAAAGCCAACACAAGCAGGAGATTCAGCCCTAAAGTCGGAGTGAGGGTCGCAAAAGTGTTGATCGGGGTAGCCTCGGTCACGGTTTTGCTCTCGATGTCAGGCCAGATCGCCTCAGCTGAGTCGATGCTCGCATTAGACAGCGAGATGAGGATGGAGGCGCTAAACGAGGTTACTGAGATGAGCGGTGATAGTTCACAAGATGCCGCTACGACGGATCAACCATGGGATGGTATGAGTCCCGGCGATGACCCGAGCTCAACTCCCGGCGGCGGGGATTCAGAAGGAAGCGACTCAAGCACGATTCCAGGCGACGACTCAAGTCCGACTCCGAGTGGCGGAGATGACTCAAGCTCAACCCCGAGCGGCGACTCAAGCCCAACTCCGAGCAGCGGAGATGACTCAAGCTCAACCCCGAGTGGCGACGATAAGCCTGCGACGACAACAAGTAAAAGAAAAGTTCTAGCGTACACCGGTGGAAACACCAACGCGTTTATGGCCATGGGCCTGGCGATTATGCTGATTGGCGCGGGTCTGTTCAGTCGGAATATCGTGGCTGGTAAAGACAAGTAACAACGAAAGCGGCCCCGCTCCGGCGGGGCCGCGGTCCGGCGGCAATGGAGAGAGTGACGGTTAAAAGGAGGAATTAAGATGAGAATACTAAGAGTTCTGACTCGGGTTTTTATTCCAGTTATTGTTTTGGCAGTCGGTCTCGGGACCATGCTCTATCCCGCTTACACCGAGAACAGCTATCAGACGTTTCAAGATAAATTAAAGAATGCAGCTGAAGCGGAGCGAACGCGGGAGACAGGCCAGAGCATGTCGATGCCGGTAATACCAGGTGAAGCTGTGGCCCGGCTGGAGATTCCCAATATTGGTTTGGATGTCTACGTGATGTCAGGTGTTGGAGGCGCGGTTTTAAAACAGGCCCCCGGTCATTATGAAGAGACACCGCTTCCCGAGGGTCAGGGCAACAGCGCGATAGCGGGGCACCGCACAATGCATGGTCATCCATTTCTTGAATTGGATGAATTGACCGTCGGCGATCAGATCATCGCTTCCACCCGCAACGGCAGATTTGTCTACCGTGTTGTCGAAGTAAAGCTCGTAGAGCCTGAAGATGTAAGTGTGCTTGATCAGACTGAAACTCCGAGTTTGACGCTGACCACTTGCGACCCGGTCGGTAGCGACGCTCAGCGGCTGATTGTTGTCGCTGAATATGATCAAGAGGCCTAGCGCAGGCAAGTGTTTCTTGGATAGGTTATCAGATTCTCCGGATGTTGGTACAATGATGGATAAAGCTGCAGTTAAGCGAGGGACAATGGAAGTCAGCGACGAGCAACTTGTACTTAAGGTCAATCAGGGCGACAGCTCCGCATACGAATCTTTGTTTGAGAAGTATCAAAGCGCTATCTACAACTTTTCATACTCAATCGTCGGCAACAGCGAAGATGCCAAAGATGTGGCCCAGGAAGCTTTTATAAAGGTCTTTGAGGCCCTGCCCAGGCTGAGTCGGCTAAATTTCTCGGCTTATCTGTATCGGACAGCCAGGAACATCGCTATCGATGAGATAAAAGCAAAGAAGCGCTTTGGCCAGTCCGACGCTTTGGAGACTAAGGAAGAAACGAACATTCACACCGACCCTCAAAGAGCTCTCCTTCTCGGCGAACAGCAGGCCCAGGTCAAGGAAGTAGCGCAGCGTCTTCCCGAGGACCAGAGGACAGCCCTGACTTTAAGGGAAATTCAAGAGCTCCCATATGAGCAGATTTCATCAATCATGGATATGCCTAAGAACTCGGTAGGTGTGCTGCTTATGCGGGCGAGGATGAAATTTAAGCAGGAGTTTAGAATGTCTCAACTAGACACAGATAAACTATCATCAGAGTGCAGAAAAATGCTCCCGATGCTCTCTGCCTTGATAGACAACGAACTAGATGACACCAAGAAGGCCGCGGTCAAAGAACATCTCAAAGACTGTCCACTCTGCCGGTTGGCTCTGGAAGAATTTACTCAGGCGTCAAAGAATTATCGGGCGATCATTCCGCTTGTCCCGCCCGCGGCCTTAAAAGCCGAGGTTTTGTCGAAGACCGGTCATTTTATAAAGGGGCAGGCTGAAGGGCAAGGCAATACCGGCGGTCAATCCGCGAATTCGGGATCAGAGACGACTATGGTTATTGACAAAAATAGTGTGTTGAGCCATGGTCCCAGGCTGCATACTCCTGAGGGAATGTTGGGTCCGAATTCAGCAGGCGGTTTACTGACCAGAGTAAGAGAATATTTCTCCAGCCATAAGATAGTCGCAGGTTCAGTGGTGATAGCTATACTGGGCGGGCTACTGTTTGGCTGGTCCTTTCTTTCCGCCCGGCCAAGCGGATCACTAATAGATTGGGGAGAAGAAACTCAGAGAGATCGGACGATTGAACCTGAGCCAAAGAGTTTGTCTAGTGAAGAAACAAGCCCGACCAGAGCTGAAGAGAAGCTGGTTCCGTTTGGCGCCGAGACCTCAGCGCCAACAGACGGCGGTCAAGCGCCTGTTGGTCAACCGCAAGGTGAGACTAGCGAAACAGGAGGATCTTCGGAAGAGGAAACTGAATCAGTATCACCAATAGCGCCGGCGACCGAGACCTCGCCCGGATCACAAGTTCCAGAAATGCCGGGAGATTCGTCGGCGACATCGACGCCAGGAAGCGATGATATAGGCTCGCTCAATGATGGCGCAACTCTTTAGTCCCCGATTATTTTGACCAGGACGCGCTTGTCGCGCCGACCATCGAATTCTCCGTAGAAGACCTGTTCCCAGGGGCCAAGATCTAGACGGCCGTTAGTGATGGCGACCACCACTTCTCGACCCATCACAGTTCTTTTTAAATGGGCGTCGCCGTTGTCCTCGCCGGTCAAGTTGTGTCGGTAATTAGAAAGAGGTTCATGCGGGGCCAGCTTTTCGAGCCAATTCTCAAAATCCTGCAACAGGCCGCTCTCGGCGTCGTTAACAAACACGCTGGCTGTAATATGCATAGCGTTAACCAGGCAAATGCCTTCAGAGATATGGCTGTTTGCGACAAGCGTCTCAATGCGCGGGGTGATATTGATAAACTCCCGGCGCTGCTTTGTGTGAAATGATAAGTGCTCGGTCAGACTCTTCAAAAACACCTCGATTCGGATTGTAAGTTGTTAAGAAGTTTAATTCTTAGACAAAGGCTCCCAGAAATCGCCGTTCCCCAGAGGTACGCGCTTGATCTGTCCTTCATTCGCGAGCCCAACTAGGGTCGCCAGAGCATTATCGCGCGATAGATCAAAGGCTTCCACGACCTCCTGGGTTGCCACATGTCCATATTTTTTTACAAAACTTGGAATGTCGCCGGGTTGATGTATTACCAGTGGCGAGGGCGCCAGTCGCTCAAAGACGCGCACAAAGTAGCTAAAGGGGCGATATCCATGGATAAGCAGCTGATCGTCGTCGGCATTTCTAATAATAAATGTCGGGAAACCGGATATGCCTTGACTTCGCGCCTCATGGAGGTCGGCCTCGAATGCTTCTTTCGCCCGGCCGCTTTTTAGCGCGGCGGAGAATCGTTCAATATCAAGCCCAACTTCGTTTGCCAGCTCGATCTGTGTTTCTTCGCGGTGGATCGGCGACTGCTCGGTGGAGGCGGCCTCTCGTAGGCGTCGCAGGTATTTCTTGGCGAGTTCGGGGTCATGCAACTCCGCGGCTTTATACGCGATATTAGCTGGATATGTGGAGCGCATTTCATCTTTGAGTTTTTCAAAAACGTCGGCATCAACAGGCATACCGTGTTTTGAAGATGCCTCCAACCAGTGCGGGGCTACTTGGCTAAATGTGCTGATATTATTGGTCTGGTCATAGAATGTTTCGATATTCTCTACGAGACCGCCCATTTTATAGGTGATTTTTACTTGGTCGCCAAAGGTCTCTTGTATATGGCGGAGGATAGGCTCGGAACCCCAGCACCAAGTACAATAAGGGTCCGTGTAGTAGATAATCTCGATTAGTGGGTCACGCCTGGTCATGGCCGGCATCTCCCTACAGGTCTCTGGTCTGTATTAACGAGACATGAGCATGATCAAACTATCACAAGAAGAAGCTGTTCGCAAGCTATCTGTGATGACGATGGACGGCTGAACAGCGGGCAGCCCGACGATTAATCTGGAGGCGTTCAACTCGGACTTTGACCCGCATCCGGGAAGCTTTGCGCGGTCTTCCGATTGCCGGGTCAAGCATCTTGCTGTATACTGTACGCAGCGGAAACGTGTCATAAAGGGAGGAAATGGACGTGAAATGCAAAAAGTGTGAGGTTTGTGGTCAACTGATCGGCGTCTCGCACACCGGCACAAAGCAATGTTTGCCCGTTATCATCGGCACAGCCGGCGGCGACTCTCGTCACTGCTGGTGCATTTGTGACAACTGTAAGGAAGATTTTATCAAACGTTCGGCGCGAGTGCTTAAAGAGCTGAAAGAATCAGTCTGACGGTTTTCTAAACGTGAGGCAGTAGAGACGGCTGCCCCGCGCGTCTTGGTAACGTACGTTTTCCACCTCGGCAGGCAATAGGGAAACAGGGGCCATTATCAGTGGTGTCTTGCCATGTCTTCGCCTAGCGTACATCTCTGTCTCATCAACTATCAGGAGCTTTGTGCCCGGTTTTGCGACCCTGACCATCTCCCGGATCGCCTGCGCTTTGTCGTTGAAGAAGTTGATCCCGCCCATATGAAAAACCACATCAAATGTATTCTTCTTGAATGGCAGACACTCGGCTTCACTCAGAAAGAGCTGGGCTTGTCGATCCCACCTGTTCAGGTTCTTCCGGCATTTCCTGAGCATAGCTAGTGATATATCCAGACCACTATAGTTAGCTTCCGGCTGGAGATAGCGAATGTTGACTCCAGTGCCGATGCAGACCTCAAGTACCGCATCGCCTGCTTCGATATCCAGTTCCTTCAAATATTCCCTCCGGATCCGCTCAGCTCCGCCTCCCGTAATAGCGTCATAAAGGGTGTAGGGCAGATCGTAAAAGGGTGCGATGATATTGTAGAGGATGCGAGATTCCCGGTTTTGTCCTGAAACAGCGTCTTCATCAAGAAATATGTTGATTCCGTCGCGCATGGGGATATCCTGGTTTTTGGTAACGTGATTTTGATTTTCTAAGCCCATATGTTCACTCAGTTCTAATCGCTTTTTGGCCGCTTTGAGACATCCCGATTATTGTTCACTGACGCCGGGTCGATCGCAAGCTTTACTATACCCGGAATGTCTATTTATGAGAGCGCTTTAGAGCTCTGCTTATGAAAAATTTGGTCCTTAAAAACTAAAAAATACAAGCACTTGTCTGGTGCAATATAGTACAAAGGGCGTACTTGACAGGCGGACTATTATTTGAAAAGATAATCTTGGCGATTTCCGAATAATTATTCGAGCGCAAATATACAAAGCGATACTTTTCGACTTGATGTCGGCGCTCGGATAATGAGGGCGCTTTTTGCTTATATGTATTAGGCCGTGAGTTACATACAGCTCAGCATTGAGTGAACCGTCTTTATGCGACAAAGGAATCATATGGCTGACATATTGTTGGTAAGCCCACCACCGCCGGGAAGGCAGAGACAGTCCATGGAGCATCTTGGTCTGGGTTATTTGGCGTCTATGCTCAAAAAAAACGGATTTTCCGTTGACATCATTAATGCCCAGACCGAGGGTTTTGATTTTGAAGCTTTGACCAAAGAACTAAGCGTCCGATCTTTTGATGTTCTCGGGGTTTCCGTTCTTTTTCAAAATGAGCTTAAGCTGACATTGGACTGGCTGGAATCGATGACCAGAAGCGGTCTTAACGCGCATGTTACGATCGGCGGTCATCCTGCCACCTTCACTTACCAGGAGGTTCTCGACGAATATGAATGTGTTGACTCGGTTGTTAGGGGAGAGGGAGAATTCACCCTAGTGGAGCTAGTTGAAAAGATCAAAGGCGGAAAAGATTGGTGCTCGACAGACGGTATAGCCTATAGAGATGGAGACAGGGTTGTATTGAATCCCTCTCGGCCTCTAATTGCTGACCTTAACGCTCTACCATGGCCGGCCCGAGACGCTTTTGCCGCTCATCCGGAATCTTTTGATCAGATAGTAGTAGCCGGCAGCCGAGGTTGTCATTGCCACTGCTCATTTTGTAGTATCGCCACATTCTACCGGAGCTTTAAAGGACAAGTCTGGCGACGTCGCGATCCTGAGGATGTGCTTGATGAAATTGACGCGGTCAGAAAGATATATCCGATTGATTTTGTTCTGATGATCGATGATACATTTATCGGTCCGGGAAAGATTGGCAGAAAACAAGCGTTTGAGTTCGCTGAAGCACTCGGCCGGCGCAGGAAGGGTTATTTTGTCGGGACATCGTGCCGGGCTGACCAAGTTGATGAGGAGCTTTTCAAGGAACTAAGAAAAGCCGGCCTGCGGCTTGTCTTTCTGGGCATCGAGAGTGGAAATGAAGAGACTCTGCAACTATTTGACAAACGAAGCAGCGTTGAGACCAACCTCAAAGCTTTAGAGATTCTCAAAAAACTGAACATTTCAGTTGAAGCTGGTTTTATCATGTTTAATCCTTACACGAAGTACTCGAACATTCACCAGGATTTGGATTTTCTGATAGAGACAGGTCTTGGTCCGGAAGTCCTCAGTGATCTGGGACTTTTTCCGGGAGAACCATTGATTGACAAACTAAAAAAGGACAAGCTCTTAACCGGGTCACCATTTAATTATGTCGCGAAGTACAATGATCCGGGCGTTGGTGAATTCTTTGAGTTTGTGCGCATGCGGCTTTTTAGGCAGAATGATTTCCCGGCGGTGAGAATGGGCGAGCAGATTTTGCAGGCCGTCAAGATAGGCATGTTGCCGCCTACTACCCCAAAACTAAAGGAAATCGAGTCAACGCTACATGAGTTTTATACTGCAGTGTATGGCATATTGCATAAGGGCGCCGACATGTTTGAAGGGCTCCTTCACACGGAGCAGAATATCTCGTCTATCCAGACCGAATTTCAAAAACGATGCGGGGATTACTCACTAAAATTGCAGAAAATTATTGATGAGACACAGCTGAACATGAACACCAAGGAGCCAGTCTAGAAGCCCGACTGAAAACCCCGTCTGCATTCATTCTTAAAACAAGCTAATATCATGTCGTTTTTATCTCGGCCAAAGCTATTTTATGCCAACCGCTGCTTTTTTATAACACCGGTCTATTTTATTTGACTTCTTACCAGCTAATGCATAATGTTTGCGCATAAGCGCATAGGATTTAAACTTGCGCATTTATCTTTGCGAGGCGGTAGTTTATGTCAAGAATGCGCGTCGGAACCTGTAGTTGGACAGACCCCACACTTACTGAATCCGCTCTATTCTATCCGGCTCTCAAGATGACAGCAGAGGACAGGCTCAAGTTCTATGCCTCCAATTTCGATACGGTCGAGGTCGACTCGACGTTCTATGCTCTACCCTCAGAGAAAGTGGTAGGTCTCCAGACACAACGCACTCCCGATGATTTCACATTACACTACAAGGCTTTTGGCTTACTAACCCAGCACATGATAGATCCGAGACGTCTGCCTAAGGTTATCAAAGAGATGCTCCCCTCTGGTATGGAAAAAGCATCGCGCCTAAGATATAGGCAGGTGCCTGAGCAGGCCAGAGAGATGGCCTGGCAAATGTTTGATTCAGCTCTGCTCCCGGCCGAGAGTGCCGGAAAGCTCGGGGTCGTCCTGTTTCAATTTCCCCCGTACTTGATCTTCAGCCGGTCAAATCAAGACTATATCTTGGAGTGTAAAGCACGTTTAAAACATTACCGTTTGGCGATCGAGTTTCGTCATTCCTCATGGTTAGCGGAGGAAAACAGGGCCGAGACCGAGAGTTTTCTGAAGAGCAACAAACTGATTTATGTGTGTGTTGATGAGCCCCAGTTTGCCGGCGGCACCACGGTGCCCCCGATTGTTTTTGCCTCGTCTGACATCGCCTACGTTCGGTTTCATGGCCGGAACACAAGCAACTGGTACAAAAAAGGAATCACTGTCGCCGAACGATACGCTTATGATTATACAGATGATGAGCTTGCCGATTGGGCTCAAAAACTCGAGAAAATCTCACCTTTTACGAACGAGACTTATGTGATGTTCAATAATTGTTTTCGCAATTACGCCGTTAAGAACGCGAGACGGTTGGTTGAAATGATAGGATAAGCTTTTCAGCCGTTTGGGCGACGATGTCCAGCGCCGGCGGTTTTTTTTGACACCCCTTTGGAAAGAATCTAGGTGTGAAAGAAGGGCGGGCACTCATGGCCATTATCGCCGATATGCGTCGATTAAGCGATGTCCTGTTGTCAAAGCTTTCGCAAACAGTGGAAGCTGTTTGGCAATTTATTCCGAACCTTATCGTAGCGACGCTTGGGATAATACTCGCTTGGATAGTCGCTAAAATTATTGAACGCTTCCTGAGTCTGGTTCTTGAGAGCATAAAACTCGATGAGTTGCTTGCTCGCGGGCGCGTAGACAATAAGGCTCTTGACGCCGCTGGAGTTGGAGCTTCTCCGACACGCATGATAGCGGTGCTTGGCTTCTGGACGACTTTTTTCTTTGTCGGTCTGGCTCCCGCGGCTGACCTGCTTCAGCTGAAAGCCGGTCGTCTGTTGATGGAGCGTTTGATCGGCTATATACCGGAAGTTCTTGGAGCGGGCATGATCCTGGCGGCCGCTTTTTTTATCGGTGGCCTTCTGAGGGAAGTCATTGCAGGAGTGATTGCCGTCGCCGGCCTCGGTTACGCGCGAGAATCCGGCTGGCTCGTGTACCTGCTTGTCGTTGTAATAGGGTTTGGTTTGGCGCTTTCGGCTTTGGGTCTGGACAGGCCGCTTATCCTGGCTGTTGCCGCTGTTTTGAGTGTCGCCTCTGTCTCGACTCTGGCCATAGGTTTCGCGTTTGGCGCCCGAGATCTTTTTGGCGCCATTGTAGCCGGGCGCGAACTAAGGGGTCGTCTGGCAATTGGTGACGATATTATTATTGGAGACTATACGGGGAAAATCGAGCGACTGAGTTTGGCCGCGGTTTTTCTGCGAACAGTTGAGGGGACGGTCAGCGTTCCCAACCACATTTTCATTCAGACAGCAATTGTCAAAAAGAGCGAGCAAGTTAATAAAGCGGCTTGACGATAGACGGATTCTCGCTTGAAAGATAAATATGCGCATTTAGCTGGACTTTTCTAGCGTGAACAGGCATAATAAGTGCTAACTTGATTATGTGGAGATCTTTAGGACGACGCGAGAATATTCCCTTGATTAGCGCGATCGCGATTATCTTATCCTTGGTTCTGGCATGGTTGGCGCCGGCTGAGGCCACTCTCGGTAAAGCTGTCAAGCTGGTGTATCTGCATGCCGCGATAATGTGGGTCGGTTTAGGGTTGCTTACTATCGGTGGGGCAGCAGGGATTTTGTATGTGTTTTGGCGTAAAAAGGGGCTCATTGACTGGTCTTGCGGCAGTTCTTTTGTGGGAATAGTTCTGGTTTTCATCACAGGAATGTTGGGCGCGATTACCGCGAAGATAACCTGGGGCGCGATCTATTGGGCCGAGCCGAGAATGGCGATGCTGGGGTGGATATTGGTAACGGCCGCAGCAGTGGGTGTTGTTATCAAGCTAAGCGGATCAAACGTAATCGCGGGGCTCGCGGTTTGCGGGTTGGCCGCAATCTCATGGACGTTGTTGATACGTACAGAACGCGTAGTTCATCCCGGGTCTCCGATTTTCAACTCGGATTCGCTGGCGATAAAAGTTTTCCCATTGTTAATTACGGTCTTTATGGCCATTGCCAGCCTCCAAATTGTCAGATATTGGACGACAAGCAGTAAAAGAGAAAAACAGTTTGTGAAAGAAAATAGAGGGTAAGAAGATGGGTCCGTTATTGCTTTTAGTAAGCGTTTTGGTAGAATGATAACGGGTTGCTGTTCCTCTGGAGGGGGTTAATAACTTATGAGTCTTGCTTCTCAGCTGCCACAAATCGAGGTAGTGAACAAAATCAAGACTGAGCTGCGGTTGTGTGTTGGCGTGCGCATGAAAGTCAAAGCCAACATGGGGCGGTGCAAGATCATCGAGCGTCTTGGTGTGCTCGAAGAGACACATCCGAATCTTTTTGTCATCAAGGTGGAGGAGAAACGAAACCGCTCACGGCGTGTTTCGTACAGCTATGCCGACGTACTCACGAAAACTGTTGAGTTGAGTCATGTTGACACAGCTGAGAATCTGCTCCCCTGGCTCGCGCAATAATCTTCACTCAAGTTCAATTATGGGCGCTCTATTCTTAAAGGCGCACGCGAAAGTTAATCTGTACCTGAAAGTCGGGGACAGATTAACTTTCGGCTATCATAAAATCACGAGTGTCATGCAGAGCATTACGCTTGCGGATCGAATCACCATTTCGGCGGCTGACAAACTGTTTTTTGAGTGCGACGATCCTCAGTTAGACAACAAAGATAATCTTGTTTTTAAGGCCGCGAGTCTTATTGCCGATTATTTTGAGGTCTCGACAGGTGCCCGGATCTCGCTGGTCAAAGTGATTCCAGTGGCCGCGGGACTAGGTGGTGGCAGCGCGGACGCCGCTGCCACACTCATCGGCTTGGACCGGTTTTGGAACTTGAACATGCCCTCGGCGCAACTGGCGCTGTTCGCGTCTGAACTTGGAGCTGATGTTACCTTCTGTCTTACCGGCGGTACGGCACTCGCGACCGGAGTCGGTGAAATAATCAAACCCCTGTCATCTATTGACCTCGGCAATTTTTTGGTGGTAAAACCAAAGGGAGGTTTATCGAGCGGTCAGGTCTATGAGAGGTTCGACGCTATTGGCGGCAGAAAGCCTGGATCAGTTGATAAACTTCTACAGGCAGTGGAAGACGGGCACATCGAGGCCGTTATCAAAGAGCTTGTCAATGATCTTGAGCCTGCGGCAAAAGATCTCATGCCTGATATAGAAATAATCAGGAAGATAGCGACAGAAGCGGGAGCGACGGCTTGTCTGGTTAGCGGGAGCGGCCCGGCGATGTTGATAATCGCTGATGATCAAGAAACACGTGAGAATATAATGAAAAGTTTGGCTAACTGCGGTCGAATCTGGTCGGTGACGTGCGCTAAGCAAGGGACGACCCTTATAATGGATGAAACGTAAAAGAAAGATTGATATATTATGAAGATTGATGTGGTGGTCTTGGCCGGTGGAGACGCCAGTAAAGTAGGGTCAACATTGGACGGGCCCAAGAGCCTCATTAACATCGCGGGCCGCCCGATGATTGATTATGTGATGGAAGCACTTCGAAGGTGTTCCGCCTTGAACGAAATAGCTATCGCGCTTCCCGCTGGAATAGATCAAGCGGCCTTCACTGATTTTCCGGGTCGGATCATTCCGGATACACGCGGAGTTGTCAACGCGATGTTGAAGGCGACAGAGCTTTTCGACGATGAGGGATACCTGATGGCGGTTTCATCAGATGCCCCGATGATAAGCGCTCAAGCCATAGATGATTTCGTGCAAAAATGTGAGAACAACCCGGCTGATCTTTACTACACGATTATTCCCAAGACCGTCACCGAGGCGGCCTTTCCTGGTTCAAAAAGAACATATTTTCATCTCAAAGAAGGCGCTTTTACCGGTGGAAATGTCCACATGATTAAGAAGTCCACGTTCGTCGATAACCTCGGTCTTGAGGAACAAATATTCGCTATGCGGAAAAAGCCGATCAGCCTCATCCGTATGCTGGGAATCGGGTTTGTGCTGAAATTCGCGCTAGGCAGGCTGTCAATAACTTCAGTCGAAGAAAAAGCTGGATCAGCCTTCCGCGCCAAAATGAAGGCGATCATTACCACATATCCTGAACTAGGTGTTGATGTAGACAAACCGGAAGACCTTGAGCTAGCCGAGTTTTTTCTCAAAGCCCAGAAAGGCGCTGAAAGTCATTAATTACCATCAGAACTCTTGTCATTGGTGTGCTTGAGGTTGACAAAGATTGTGAAAGCAATCACAACAATAATTAGCGCAACGTTTTCAGGGTCTTGCGCCACTACCAAATAAGCAGCGTTCATGTTATGATTCCAAGTGAAAACGAAAGCACAGATTTACCCGGTGAGCTTCGCGCGATTTGATCCTGCAAAGGAGGCGCCGAAAATGGAGATCACAAGAATCGCGATTAGGCCGGTGGAGATGAAAAAGGTTAAGGCACTAGCTAGTATTACGATTGATGATGTATTTGTAATTCACGATCTTCGAGTTGTGCAGGGCGACAGAGGGTTTTTTGTCGCTATGCCGAGTCGCAAGTTGCCAAATGGTACTCATCGAGACATAGCTCACCCCATAAATAGCGAGACCCGTGAGCTTATCCAGGCTCGAGTTCTGGAAGAGTTTGAGGAGCGAGACAACGTTCCTTCAGAGTCACGAGCGACACCTGAGCTACCAGCGACACCTAAGTCACCGGAGTGGCAACCTATGACGAACCGGTAATTTTGGAAGTTACTCGGCTAGCATATCTTGTGGAAAACACGTGGAATATTTACTGATGCACGGTGTTCGATCATGTTTTAGAAATCTTAGAATCCCCCAAAGGGGGATTCTTTTGTTGTTTAGACGTGTGTTTGAGTGCAACTCCCTAAATGCCGAGCTGAGTTCAGCTCGGCCAGGTATTTTGTAAGATGTCCCCGATCGAAGTATGTGACCCGACGAGAATACGCAGGCTGACGCCGTAGATGGCTCTCGCAGAGTTCTCTGCTGGGGCGCCAGGATTCATCCCTATCGCTCGCCTGGCTCTGTAGCACGCGCCTACGGCGGCAAAACCAGCCATTCGCCTAACGGCTCACTCTCCAGGGGCAAAACCCAAGGTTTTACCCCTGGTGGCCCCTTTTCCTTAAGCTGGATTCCAGGGAAATACCGCTTTCCCATCAAATATGGCACCCATGTGGGCGAGCAAAGCTCGCCGATTTGATAAGTGAGGTGGGGACACTCTTGGAACCTAAATGGCAAGCTGAGCTTGCCTGTATAATTTGTAAGAATGTCCCCGTCGCAGGTTCGAATCCTTGTCGCCTCAAGACAAAACAGAGGGCTCTGCGGGGGTTAGATGCAAGGAAACCAAGGGCCGAGGAGAGGAGCATACATACAAGTATGTGACTCGACGAGAATCCGCAGGCTGACGCCGCAGATGGCTCTCGCAGAGTTCTTGTACTTTCGGGAACATAGTTTACAGTTTATTCTTGTCACATAGTTTACAGTTTTACATCTCAACTTTCTATCCTAAAACCAAATGGATCTTCACGTGGAGCAAATTTATTGCTGTCTTCAT
>SDBV01004679.1_pt1 | contig 19537 bp, 16 predicted proteins | sample 2277081 | NCBI WGS metagenome assembly SDBV01 (sample SAMN10402039, study PRJNA504765) | marine sediment metagenome | isolation source: marine sediment core GS10_PC15, 223 cmbsf | place: Arctic Ocean: Southern Knipovich Ridge | collected 2010
GTGTTGATCCGCTGCCCATGTCTTCGCCATTGATGTACAAGTTGAAACTTGAATCATCCATCACTGCTGCGATGTGTATCCATTCTCCCCCACGCAACACGGCGCTCCTATCCCACGAAGTACCTTTATGGTGGTGGACAAGCCAAAGTTCTTCATCTTCCTCAGTGAATACAATCCCGGCCCTCTCCGTGTTTGTGGCGGCACTACCAGCAATCTCAATAATACTGCAGTTTGAGCCACTAAGGTCTCCTAACTTCACCCATGCGGAAATGGTCAGCGCGTCACGGTATAGATCAACGGTACCGGTATCGGGAACCTTTACGTAGTCATCAATACCATCGAAGATTAGGCCAAGAGTATTTTGATTCTCATCCACATCCCACACCGGGCTGCCTTGAAGTTCACCGTCGTTTCCATTAGTTACCGAATCATAAACGTATGAACCCGATCCACCGCGCAGCTTCCATTTCCCAATCTCATTGGCCGCTTTGTAACCCTTACTGACAGCCACAGGCGTCGATAAGGATTCGCAGACCTCAACGTCGTCGATTATGCCATCGAAGAAGAAAGCGCTTCCGGCGTTCGTATCGCATACGTTTCTGCCGATGTATAGAGTGTTGAGGTCGTCGGAATCGGCATCGAGAGCATTGGAAGCGGTTGATCCTCCAGATGCAAGCGTCCCGTCTAAGTACAAGTCCAATGTAGAGGCGGTGAAGACTGCCGTGATGTGAACCCATTCGTCAGTACTGATCAGTCCGTCCCAGTATCTGTAAACGTCGTGATGAACAAGATAAATCCGGCCCCCGTTTTCGTCACTGATCAATATTCCCGCTCTTTCTGTGACGGCGTTTCCGGCGACTTCGACAACACTCATAGCGCCAACAAGAGGTGACGGGACCTTCACCCACGCCGAAATGGTCATTTCCGAAGTGTAGTAATTGCCGTCTATATGTACGTAGTCGTCTGTTCCGTCAAAGCTGAGAGCGTTTCCGACACCTGTTGGAGTGTCCTGAACCCATGTTGCACCATATATAGTCCCGCCATAGCCGTTGCCTGAAGAATCGTGGAGCACTGCTCCCGCTCCCGCCTCGAAGCGATAGGAATTTGTCGGTGTGGTTCCACCTCCGCCGGAACTCTGTGTAAAAACTGCCGTGACGGTTTTGTCGCTGGCCATTGTGATCGAGCCGGGGATAGTGCTGCCGGAAAGGTCATCCTCCCAATGGTCGAATATCCAGCCCACAGCGGGGATAGGGGCGATACTTACCTGAGTATTGACAGGATACCCGTGTGTGCCCGGCGTGGGGATCGTTGTGCCGGAACCTGTCACGTTTATTGTCAGCAGCCCCCCATGAAAATCTGCCGTGACGGACTTACTAGCATTCATAAGTAGATTCTGGGGCGTAGTAGTTCCAGTTAAGTCGCCCGTCCAGCCGTCGAATGAGTTGCCAGTCGGGGCGTTTGCATCCACAGACACCGTCGTACCACTCGAATACGCCTGCGTCGAGCTTATCGAGAAATCGTCAAACTGGTAATGAATGTTTGTATTGCCCACCAGGCCCAGCGAAAACCATGTCTGAGTGTCTAGCCCCACGCCGCTCATTGTAAGAATCTGCGTGAGCGCTCCCCCCTTCGGACCACGCCAAACAGTCACATTTCCACCATCGACCACTACCTTCAAGTCATACCACGCATCCTGCGTGGTTGTGATGGTTTCGCTGTCGGTTTGCACAAACTGCCCGCTAACATACTCCTTCATTTCAATCAAAGAAGGGTAGATATACACCAAAACAGCGTCTGAACCGGCAGTTAGGAACCGCACATAACAAAAATCGGTCGTCGTAACATCCGAACAGCGATACGAAATCAAGAGTTCATTATTAAACTCGGGAAAGTATTTGCCAAGGACCCCGTTAGAATCAGTATTAGTCTTCTCAAGATAACCGTTAGCCGCGCTCCAGGTGCCGCTCCAGTTATTCCAATTCGTGTAGTCCCCATCGTTAAAGTCGTCGCCTTCAGCAATCTTGACCGCGGCCCCCCCGCCAACACTGGCCTCGATATACCCCGTGCCGCCCACACAAGCATCAAGATAATAGTTGGTAGGCCCCTGATTGGCATAAACTATCGAAGCCATATCGCCCGCGAGAAAGAAATACGCGGCAGAAATACACAAAACCGTTACCAATACAAACAGTCCGGCGACTGTAAAATTCTTTTTATCCGCTGTCGATGCTTTCTTAGTCATGAGTCGTGCTTCTCCTTGATTTGTGCTGTCTGTGGATCTCTTGAATCTTGAACTCATGGCACTTCAACATATTCAGGTGGGATTGGGTGTTGGGGCATGGGTGGCGGTTCAAGTTGCCGAATCCTCTTTTGCGCCCTGCCCGCCGCCTTTGTGTCTGGATATTCCTGCACTATCTGATCAAGCTTCCGCCTGGAAGCCGTGTGGTTGCCCGTACGCTCGTACAGCCTGCTAAGTTCAAACAGCGCCTCGGCGGTGTGCTCAGGCCCCTTCTTGTCGCTCGCAAGAAAACTCTCGAAGGCCGCTATACCCACTGCCGGGTCCTGCGCCGCCTCCCAACTCTCGGCATAGGCAATATAAAGGCCCGCTATACCGCTGTCAGTGTTCTGGGAACCACTGGTGCTGTCCACAACATAGCCATACTGCAACTTCGCACGCGCATAATCCCCAGTAGCAAGGCACGCATGCCCAATCAGCATCTCGATTTCACTGCGCTCCTGCGGATCCGCCTCATTGACCGCCGCAACCATAAAATCATCATCCAACTGGGCCAACATAGCCTCAAAATGCGCCTTCGGGTCAGCCGAAAGGCCCCTATGCCTCGTCGAAAGATAACCCAGATAATAATTCGCAACCCAAGTCGCAATCGAAGGCCGCTGAGTATCGATTAGCCGCTGAAGACCTGCCCCATACTCCGCAACAAAAGGTCCGCCAAGACTTTCCGCCGCATTTCGAGAGCGGTTCACCGTCAAGACATGCTCCACCGTGTCCGGATGCTGTTCAAAAAGCTTGAGGCCAAGCTGACACGTCCTCTTATAATAAGGGACCGCACGCCGTCTCTCCCCCTGTTCGTCAAGTTGCTTTGCGCGACCCAGATTCAGCTTCACTATTCGGCGTTTGTTTTCAGAATTAGTCAGCAGATCGAAGATTTGGGGCGAGGCGTCCATAACCGCATCAGACTCAAGATCCAGATTGCACGCATTCAGGACCGAATCGACTACTTCGGTTTCAAGAGCGCTGCGCATGACTACCAACAGGCGCTGCTCCGCCAAATGCGCTCAGCGGAGTTTGGGAACGAGGAATTTGGTTTGAGTGAGTTTGGGAAACGAGAGGTGTTTCGGTCTCCTTCGGAGCCCCTGACAGTTCTCGGAAGAACTGTTGGTCAATCCTACCAAACGAGAGGTGTTTCGGTCTCCTTCGGAGCCCCTGACAGTTCTCGGAAGAACTGTTGGTCGATCCTACCAAACGAGAGTGATTCTCTTGACAAAGTGTGTTTGTATTGTGGTGAGAATAGAGTCGTCTTTTGAGTCCTTTTGCGAAACGAGTGGTGTTTAGTAGACATTAATTGTTATTTTATATGAAATATGATGTATATCACTTGACATATACGCATTATTCATATCATGGATTTTGGATATCTAATTCCTGGCGAAAAGGGGGTAATGATAAAACTGTAGTGAATCTTGGGTAATTTGGTGTGTTTCGTCTCGGTTTCGTGGTCACCTTGGGGACTCGTTTCGCTGGGGTGTGTTTTTGCGTCGTTAAATTGCTTAGCGCGGTATAACGCGCCACAGGCGGCAACCAAAGAAAGAATGTCAACCACGGAGATAGCGGAGACACGGAGAAGAATATGAAGAAGATGTCTTTTCACCACAGGGACCTTTCTCTTAACGAAATAAGAATGAAAAGACAGAATCATGCTTACAGAATCATTGTGTTAAATATGATTTTGTCACCATGATTCTGTCAATAGACATTAAGATTTTAACGCAGAGAACGCTGAGATCGCAAAGGTGCGCAGAGAAGGATTCAATCCACTTAACTTGTTGTGATGGTGGGAGTTGTGCGGTAAATGTTGCCCAAAAAACAAGGTTTTGACGGATAGTAGCACGTATTATCTGAAGAACACTCGGAAATAACTTGACATCAAGCAAGAGCAGGTTTAGGATGTTCCTATTGTATTCGGTAGCATCGGTTACTTGTCTATCCGAATTTATTGGGGTAAATGCAGCCGACATGAAAGGAACGTTTCGCACGCGACTGGGGATAGTGCGCCGCTTCGAGTCTGACGCGGGAGCAGATCGCAGATAAAGCAGGTTAATGCCGGGCGGTATCCGCGCCGAAAGGCATGTGGCCATAGCAAATTGGAGGTAGATATAATGCAGCATGTTGTTAATCATCTGAATATTGAAGTAACAAGGAAATGCAACCAACGTTGCGCATATTGCTTCAATGACTCCGGAGAGCCACTTAATTCGGAACTTTCATTGGCCGAATGGCTAAGGATTCTGACAAAGATGCGCGCCCGAGGTTTGAAGAGCATTCTCGTCACGGGTGGCGAACCCTTCGTTTGGCCAAACACTGTAGAACTCTTGCGTGAAGCTCAAGAAATTGGATTGAAGACGGCACTCTTGAGTAATGGCTTCCGTATCCCAAAGCTTGTTAGACAACATGCGGAGATTTTCAGAAGACTTCTTGTTGCCCAAATCAGCCTCGATGCCATGGATCCTGATCTGCATGATGCGCGGCGCGGGCTCAATGGAGCATGGTGGCAGGCAATGGATGCGATTCAAGCGCTCCGCGCCCTTGATGTGCCCATTGAAGTGAGTTGCACTGTTTCTGATGAGAATCTCGACGAACTAGAAGGGATGGGCGAATTCTGCCACTCAATCGGCGCAGCGCTGTTGATCCGTCCAATGGCGACCATGGGGCGCGCATCTGCCGCCCAGCCTTCTGCCGTAAATCAGCAGTGCTTGCAGGATGTTATCGATAGAATGAGGGGCAAGGACACTGTCATTGTGAGAGACCGATTCGTCTACGCACCCGACATGGAGGGGATGGAAAATACGCGGCGCAAACATGACATCCTTACGGTTGAAGCGGATGGAAGACTTCGTGCAGGTTCATTTCAAAATTGCGGTGTGTCGTCCCTGACTCGCGTGACTGATCTTCTGGAGGTGGCCTAGCCAATGGGGAAGAACATCATTATAACAGACAAAGATCGCGAATACATGCGACTGGCCATTAGAGAAGCAGAAAAGAGCCATCCTGAAGACGACAGAGTGCATCCAAAAGTTGGCGTTGTAGTCGTGAAGGATGACTGTGTCTTAGCAAAGGCGTTCCGGGGCGAGAAAGAGCCTGGTCGTCATGCGGAGTATGTTGCGCTGGAGCAGAAGCTCTCAAGCGATTCAGTCGTTGGTGCGACCGTGTACACGACCCTTGAACCCTGTACGACCAGAAACCACCCCAAGGTTCCGTGTTCGGACAGGCTTGTCGAGCGCCGAATCGATCGGGTGGTTATCGGCATGCTCGATCCCGATAGGCGCATCCATGGAAATGGGTATGATCGCTTGCGAAAAGCCAACATAGACGTTGCTCTTTTCCCTAGAGATCTCGCGTCTGAAGTTGAGGCACTGAATGGTGATTTTATTCGTGACCGCACTTCTATGCCATCGGTAGCGACAGAACCAGCGACAGAACCAGAGACAGAACCAGAGACAGAACCAGAGACAGAACCAGAGACAGAGCCAGATACAGTGGCAGAGACAGTACATAGGCAGCCCGATGTTCTTGAGCAAGTTATTCCTGCAAAGATGCCAGCTAGGCGGGCGCGGGAATGGAATTTGAGCTTGCCGAAGGATTCCCTCTGTGAGCCAGATGACACCACAATGGGCATGGCCAACAACCTCTACTACCAAAGTGCGGGGCGGGGCGTTGAAAGTAGTGCTCAAGTAACTTTTACACAATACTCAATCATCTCACTGCTGCTTTCAAGTGTAGCAGAGTATTTCCTCTTCTGGACAGTCTCCGGAACACTCTTGAATCATGATCCTGAACTTGGTTCTGGTTTAACCAAGTATGAATCAGACTTCTTAGGAATCACCAACCCCACGAACGGTAAGGTTCGTTTGGTTATATTCAAAGATGTTGATGAAGCAAAACGATATTGTAGCGTCAAAGCTTTCAATGAGGAGCCCTCCCTTCGGCAGATTGCCATGAAAATTAACGAAATTAAAGACGACGATCAGTGGCTTAGAAAGGTCAAACGGAAAAATGGGGTTCAAGACAAATCCAAAGCCGCTAATTGTGAATTGTATTTCACAGATCGGGAAGAATTGAATAGAATCTACCCCATTGATCACGATTACGAGTTCGGATTCGTCCAGCGACCCGCTGAGGCCGGGGCTTCTATCATCTTTCATAGTCCTTTCTCTTCAAAGGACCAACATCGCGCAAATCCGGCTGATCTTTGTGTTAAGCCCAGTTTTTCCAGGAACGGCGATCCTCACTTGAAGCTCGCTGAGGCAATCCGTGATTCACGCGAGCATCTCGTGAAAACAGGCCTCATCATACATCCAGATAATCTGGATGAAAAATACCCGTGGACGGATCTGATATGATGTTGGAGCTAATCCACATCCATCATGCAAGTTATTGCCAGAGAGAAATGGGAAAGAAGGAAGCAAAGGAACTATGGAACTGAAAAGAGTAAAAACATGTTTCAGGATAGTCTCAATTTCGGTGTTTGTCATGGCGGTTGTGGGTTGCGACTCACAGAAAACTAGGGTTCCTGTTGATGCCTCATCGCCTCTGAAGATTGGTGTCCTTTTTCCAATGACTGGGGATGCTGCATCGTATGGGGAGAAGGGGCAGAAGGCCATTGACATGGCTGTTGGGGAACTTAACGCAGAAAAAGGCGTTAACGACAGGACGGTTGTGGCGATTTATGAGGACAGCCGAGCGGAGCCAAAGACGGGTGTATCCGCGATGAAGAAACTGGTTGAGATCGACAAGGTTCCCGCAGTTGTGGGTGACATCGTCAGCTCCGTTACGTTGCCCGTCTCGCCCATCGCGGAGAAGAACCAGGTTGTGCTGATGTCGCCGACGAGTTCGGCACCAGCGATTACGGATGCCGGAGAATATATCTACCGTACCTGGCCTAGCGATCTGGCCGAGGGTGCTGCAATTGCGGAATTTGCAGCCGCACGCGGCCTTAAAAAGATTGCGATTCTTCACCTGAACAACGACTACGGGCTATCGATCGCCACGATATTCAGCAAGACATTCAAGGAAAAGGGCGGCGAGGTAGTCCTCATGGACGGATACTTGGCGGACGCAACGGACTTCCGTTCAGTATTGACGAAAATCAAGCAAGCGGCTCCCGACGGAATCTATGTGGCCGGGTATTATGCCGACGCGAGCATTATCGTAAAGCAGACGAAGGAACTTGGAGTCACAACACAGCTTTTGGGCACAACGTCCATTGAAGATGAGAAGTTCCTTGAACTGGCTGGTTCGGCCGCAGAAGGAATTATTTACCCACTGGCGACCGGTTTCGATCCTTCCTCCGAATCGGCGATTGTGAAGGCATTCATTGAATCATTTGAGAAGACCTACGGCTACAAGCCTGGGTGGGTGGAAGCACAGTGCTATGATTCATTCAAGTTGGTCTGCTGGGCGGCGGGGCAAGCCAAAGGAGCGGTGACCGGGACGGCAATAAAGGAAAGCATCGATAGTATGGGGACGTACGAAGGGGTCACAGGCACAATCAAATTCGACAAAAACGGAGACGTTACAAAACCCGTTACCTTCAAGACAGTTCGCGATGGGAAGTTTCGTGCCCTTTTGGATGAGGGATAGAATTTGTTTAGCTCTCAGATGCTAGCAAACATTCTGATTTCCGGCAGTATCATTGCCTTGGTTGCTGTTGGATTTTCCTTGATATACAGAACGACCCGTTTCTTTTACTTCGCACACGCTGTTGTCTTTACGGCGGGGGCTTACTTCACCCTTGCTCTTAGCCAAAAGGGTGGCCTACCGCTTGGAACTGCCAGTTCTCTTTCGGTTGTCCTCTGTGCCATCATGGGCTGTTCTTTCGAAGTCTTCGTCTTCCGTCCTCTCAGAAGGCGCGGTGCTTCGGCTCTAGTGCTTCTGCTGGCATCGCTGGGGCTGTATGTCATTCTCCAGAACCTGATCTCCTGTGTCTGGGGTGATGAAACAGAGATAATCCGTTCGGGCATTGTTTCCGAAGGGCTTAATGTTCTGGGCGCAAGGATTACGCCAATTCAGTTCGTCATTATTATCACGGGCATTTCTTCTACCTTTATATTGGCGGTTTTTCTCAGGAGGACCAGGGTAGGAACAAGCATAAGAGCTATCGCAAGTGATGCAGACTTGGCATCTCTGTGCGGTATTCAAAAGAACAGGATCTTTTTGTTGGTTTTCGCATTGGGCTCTGCTTTAGCCGGTGGCGCTGGAATTCTCGTAGCACTTGATGTTGACATGAATCCAAATATGGGAATGCATTACATGTTGCTCGCTGTGGTGGCGGTAATTATTGGAGGTGTGGAGAGTGTCGCGGGTGTTGCTATGGGGGCTTTGCTGTTGACAATTGCGCAACAATTGGGGATTTGGGTTATTGGATCAGAGTGGCAGGACGCTATTGCGTTTGTGGTGCTGTGTGTTTTTCTACTTGTTCGACCACAAGGTTTCTTTGGGAAAAGAATTCGGAAGGCCAGTGTGTAGATTTGGAATACTTACTTCATATTTTGGTACTGATAGGCATTTACGTCATTCTGTCGGCATCGCTGAATCTTATTGCTGGGTATGTTGGGATTCTTTCCATGGCTCATGCTGCTTTTTATGGGGTGGGGGCTTATGTTGCGGCTTTGATGGCTTTGAATTTGGGTAGTCCTTTTTTGGTTAATGTGGTTTGTGCTGTTGTTGTTTGTGCTGTTCTTGGGGCTGTTGTTGGGATTCCTTCGTTGCGGATTCGGGATGACTATTTTGTGATCGCTACTTTTGCGTTTCAGATTATTGTGTTTAGTGTGTTGAATAATTGGGTTTCTTTTACTGGTGGGCCTATGGGTTTGCCTGGGATTCCGCAGCCTGTGATCTTTGGGTGGGTGGTTTCGTCTAATCTTGAGTTTTTGTTTTTGGTGGGATTCTTTTGTGTTGTTTGCATGTGGATTTTGAATCGTATTGTGCGGTCGCCGTTTGGGCGGGTGTTGAAGGCGGTTCGTGAGGATGAGGTGTTCGCGCAGGCTGGTGCTAAGAATGTTGCGGCATATAAGGTGTTGGTGTTCATGATTGGCGCGGGCATGGCGGGTGTGGCGGGAGTCATGTACGCGCATTACATCAGTTTCATCGACCCGACTAGCTTTACTGTTATGGAATCGATTTTCATTATTTCGATTGTCATTATTGGCGGCGCGGGTAGTCCGTGGGGGCCTGTGGTGGGTGCTGTCGTTTTGGTTACGTTGCCGGAGGCGTTGCGTTTCGTGGGCATGCCGAGTTCGATAGCGGCTAATGTGCGTCAAATAATTTATGGCGGCCTCTTGGTGGCGTTTATGATGTGGCGGCCGCAGGGATTGTTGGGCGAATACTCGTTTGGGAAAGGGAATCGGTCGGGATGAGTGTGCCCTGGCTTGAAATATGTGAGTTGTCTAAGCGTTTTGATGGGATCAAGGCGTTGGACGGCCTTTCTTGTTCGGTGGAACAGGGTGAAATCGTTGGGCTTATTGGTCCCAATGGCGCGGGCAAAACGACGTTGTTTAATACGCTTACGGGATTCATCGCGCCGGATAGCGGGGGTATGAGCTTCAAGGGCCGGAAACTGGACGGCAGGGCGCCGCATAGGATTGCGAATTTGGGATTGTCGAGAACCTTTCAAGACCTGCGTCTCATTCGCAGGATTAGCGTGCTGGACAATGTCCTTCTTTTCTTCAAGGACCAGCTTGGGGAAGGCTTGGGCAATATCTTTTTTCGATGGAAAAGCTGTACGAGGCAGGAATCGGAAAACCGCAAAGTGGCGGTCGCCTTGCTCGAAGAGGCCGGGTTGGGGCATAAGTTAGATGACCCTGCCGAAGACCTGTCGTATGGCCAGCAGAAGCTGTTGAGTATCGTTTGCTGTCTTGCTGCGGATCCTGAGTTGCTTCTGCTCGATGAACCGATAGCGGGCATTGCTCCTGAGATGACAGATAAGATACTGTCGGTCATCCGCGGCCTGCCGGGGCGGGGGAAATCGGTAATCCTTATCGAGCACGACATGGACGCGATTACTCAGGTATGTGATAGGGTCTTGTTCATGGATGCAGGCAAAAAGGTGAGCGAAGGAACTCCGGAACAGGTCCGTAACGACCCGAAGGTTATTGAGGCGTATCTACGCTGAAGAGACGGGACAATGCTGGAAATCGTCAAATTAGAGACAGGCTACGGAAAGAAACAGGTCTTGTTCGGCCTGTCGCTTGAAGTGGTCAAGGGCGAGATTGTCGCTCTTATCGGCCCAAACGGCGCGGGCAAGTCCACCGTGTTGAAAGCTGTGTGCGGTTTGATTCCTGCTTGGGATGGTGAAATACGTTTCGATGGCAAGAAGAACAATGGCTCCACGCCCGCACAAAACGTTTCCCGTGGCATAACCTTCGCCCCCCAAGGCAATCGGGTGTTCAGCGAACTTACCGTGAAGGAAAACCTTGAGATTGGCGGGTTCCTTTTACGGAAAAAGGAATTGCGCAGCCGCATTGACGACATGTTCGACATGTTCCCCATTCTCAAGGAACGCGCGCGGCAGGACGCGGGAAAACTCTCAGGCGGCGAACAACAGATGCTCGCTCTGGCACGTGCGTTGATCACAAAGCCAAAGCTGCTTATGCTCGACGAGCCCTCACTCGGCCTTTCCCCGAACTTGGTCGGCACCGTCTTCGACAAGGTCACCGAGATCAACCGCGAAATGGGTGTTACCGTGCTTGTCGTTGAGCAAAAAGTCCGGGAAGTCCTCAAAATCTGCCACAAGGTGTACTCCATCAAACTCGGCAAAGTCGCCTTCAGCGGTCAACCAGAAGAATTGCAGAACGACAAAGCCAAGCTCAAAGAACTCTTTCTGTAATTAGAAACGAGCCGAGTTAAATGCGGTTAATGTCCTCATCATGCGCCTGAAGGTGCGCGTTCCGCGTGATGTTGCTTCAGCCTTGGTTTGCGTTATAAACCCTTTTCTTTTTAGGGGTACTTCTACCCTCCGAAGACGATTCGTGGCCTTTTTGAGCGGCTTGAGACGGGCTATCGACCCGTGTAGAGACTTCCTGCCCGTCCCCCTCGGTGATTTCGCCTGTTTCCTCGTCAACAGGCTAAGATTTGCCGCTTAGTTCAAAATTGGAGTCCGTTACGGCTCATGCCCCTTCTGTCCTTTTTGCCTTGTTCTCAGGATTAGAATGCTCTGGGTGGTACTTTGACCCTCTGAAGGGGTGTTCGGTTTCTGCGCCGTGGATTGTGAAGCATGATGGTCTCCTGTAGGCGGTGAAACGCCCCTATCTTCTACCTCCCCCTCCTGTCCATAGCACGGCTGTCATCTAAAGGTATGACTAGACATCCGGTCAGGAGACATAGAAGAGCTGAGCAAGTCTTTCTAGAATCGGTCAATGTCATTGTCAGCCGGGGCAAGGTGCGCATATATTTGTGTTGTCCTAACGTCGGCATGTCCAAGCCAGCGCGACACCTTATAGATCGATACCCCGCTCATTACCAATTGACTTGCAAACGTATGCCGCAAAACATGTGGAGTACACTCAGGAACGCCCGCCGCTTTCGCCACAGTCTTGAATGCTATCTTGGGCTCATAACGCAGACGCCATTTGCCGGGCTCTGAGTTTTCCCCGTTGACTATGAATCCCTCTTGCTTTTGGTAGGGCTCAAGAATCGCCCTTAGCTTGCTATGAAGTGGGATCGTCCTGTGTCGCTTGCCCTTGGTTCCAAAAGAGCCGTCTTCGGCCCCCTGGACTGTTATCACGCCTTGCTCGAAGTCTATCCACTCCCACCTTGCATTGACGGCCTCTTTTGATCTCAGACCGGCGAACACTGCTAGAGCAGAAAACAGATGTTGTCTTTCGGAATGTTTCTCCGCTTCAGACAATAACGCGTCAATCTCTTCTTTCGATAGAGACTTAACGGGCTTGTCTTCAATCGGCAAGGCGCTGAATCGCTCAAAAGGATTCTCCCCGTCATACATGCCAAGTTTCTTGGCGTGATTGTACATGCACCGCAGATGCTTGAAGTGTCCATTTATCGAGATGTTTTTCAGATGCCTGTCTCGAATCAAATGAGTTTTGAACTTCTCAACATCTTGTCGGGTAATGTGGCCCAACTTCTTTGGCTTCAAGAATTCCGTAAGCTGCCTCCATACGATGTCCTCTCTTTCGAGAGATGCCCGGCTCTTGTGAATCGTGGCCCACTCCTGATATCTCTGCCAGAATTCAGACGGGGAAATGTCCTGTGAACATGTCCCCCACTGGACGCGGGCCTTTTCTGCTACGATGGAGTCCCGCCGTTCCTTGGCCTCTTTGAGCATGGTTGTTTCGAGACTTCGGCGGACTCTCTTACCGTTTCTCTTGAAATCGAGGTAGTATGTTCCGCCCGGTTCATCAGGTCGCCGATATAGTCGTGACATTGTTCCAAACTCCTGTCAAGTTATCCTCAGTCTGTCATACTCTTTGTAAAAAGCATGGCACAATCGTGGCACAATGTCAATAGGCACAAAAAAAGACTCAAAAACTTAAGTCATAAGTCCTTGAGTCTCTTAGAGTTAAATGGTCGGGGCGACTGGAGTTGAACCAGCGATCTCTTGACCCCCAGTCAAGCGCCTTAACCGGGCTAGGCCACGCCCCGACCTGAAAAAACTTATTCGTCGCCGAGTATGTCGAGCATTTGTCGAGCTTCGGCTTCTATTTTATCGACGATTTCCATGACTTGGCGTCGGGTTTGTGGCCGTCCCTCGCCATGGAGTTCCTGGCCCAGCCTCTTTAGCGCGCCTTCAGTGGTCAGTTTCTCGTGCCAAAGGAGTTGCTTCAGCCTCTGAACCACATCGATGTCTTTGACGTAGTAGCGTCTGCGTCCGTTGTGGTCGCGTTTGGGTTTGAGGTAAGAAAACCTGTCTTCCCACTGCCGAAGAACGTGTTTGGGCACGTCCGTCAGTTCACTGACCTCGGATATCGAATATCGCCGATCTTCCACTTGCGGGATATTACAGCATTTGCCGCGCATCTTCAAATTATCTGGGATTATGACTGTTTCTACGCGAAGAAAGCCGCGGAATACCCGGTTCAATCGACCATGAATTCGACCAGTGAATGCACCTTCAATCCCTCAAGCTTGTCTCTGCCTTTCAAGGGAGGAAGCTCTACCACGAATACCAATTCAACAATCTCCGCGCCCAACTTGCCCATAAGCTTTACAATTGCCGCCACAGTACCGCCCGTTGCCAGAAGGTCGTCCACTACAAGCACGCGGTCGCCTTCGCTTATAGCGTCAATGTGGATTTCCATGGCGTCCGTGCCGTATTCCAATTCGAACTCTTCGCGGATCGTTTCGGCGGGCAGTTTGCCGGGTTTGCGAACAGGTATGAACGGCAACTCCATTGCATATGCCAACGCGCTGCCAAATATGAAGCCCCTGGCCTCGGCGCCAACTATAGCGTCGATGTTTTGTCCTTCATATCTCTCTTTCCAGCCGTCTATTATATGCTTGAACGCGGGGCCATCTTTTATCAGCGTGGTGATGTCTTTGAACTGAATCCCCGCCTTTGGAAAGTCCGGCACGTTACGAATAAGCGCGGCAATGTCCATCTGAGATATTCTCCTTTTATGACCAAGATAGTTGAGGCGGCTTTCCCTCAGGGTCTAAAGTCTTCGCTGTGTTCAGTCACATACGAGCGCAGACGCCGCATAACGTCCTTTTCAATCTGCCGTATGCGTTCCCTCGTCAAACTGAAGTGCCTGCCGGTTTCCTCCAGCGTGTGCGCCCTTCCGTCGAGCAGTCCGTATCGATAACGGATTATGTTTTCTTCACGGGGGTTAAGCTCCTTCATCAACTCTTCCATTTCCTGATCGAGCCCTATTTGCTCGATTGCCTTGTTTCCCCCGCACGGCTCTTTGTTTTCCGGCAGCCCCCTTATGGACTGGCCGTCATCGTCAAAACTCACCTGCATTTTATCGACTGCGGACACCGACTCTATGTAGTCGCAAAGCTTGGCCACCTGTTCGGCGCGCATCTTCATCTTGTCGGCTATTTCTTCGGGTTCAGGATTTCGACCGTTCTTAATGTAGAATTCTTCAGCAAGCTTCTTGTATCTGGAAATGTTGTCGGTAACGTACACAGGAATCCTGACCGTACGGCCATGATTCGAGAGCGAGCGTGTGATGGCTTGGCGCACCCACCATGTAGCGTATGTCGAGAACTTGCAGCCTCGGCCCGGATCGAAGCGGTCAACAGCTTTCATAACGCCAAGATTGCCCTCCTCGATGAGGTCCATGAGAGGAAGGCCGTAATAGAGGTATTTTTTTGCGATACTGACTACAAGGCGCAGGTTTGCCACAATCAGCCTGCGGCGGGCCTCGCCGTCTCCGGCTTGGGCGTCCGTGGCCAGTCGTATCTCTTCCGCCGTCGAGAGAAGCGGAACTTTGGAAATCTCAAGCAGATATACGCTGAGACTGTTTTCCCTATGATTGTTGTTCTCGCCCACTTTACCTGCTCGCCTTAAGTTGTTTCCTGCCTTCAGGTTTTTGGCCACCTGAATAGCAACTCTTGGCAGATATAAATTCCACCAAAGAATTCCCTGCACAAGAAAGCCACCCGCCTCGCCCAGGTTCCCGCCACCGCCCATTAACTCCATTTATTTTAACAGTCCGCAATCGCCGATTATTTCAGGCCGCACAAGTAATACACGAACACGCAACGACAACAGATCGTCTGAATGCGTGCATACACGGCAGAAGATAATTTAGCCCACATACAGAAAGGGGAGGCCTGTCGCTTTTCCCAATTTGACCCATTATAGCAGGTATCACTCTCAGGCGAAAATCTTGCTGCGGATTATGAAAATCAGACCGACAATTAGAAGCATGCCGCCCACAATGGCCACAGGAGCAATTGTCTTCGTCTTTTCGGCTGGAGGGGCTTCTGGTTTCGTGGACGCAGGAGTATCTTCAATGGAGAGCGAAGTTTCACTGACTGATTCCGAAGCATCGGAGGAAGGCTGTGCTTGCCCGGTCTTCTCTTCTGTTTCAGCACTCGCGGTGCCCCCTGCGCTGACCTTTTCCGGGTCGTTTTTGGCGAGGGTCATTGTTTCGGGCTTATCAGCTGCCGATGGAGTTTCAGGCGAAACCGTTGGCGACATTTCTGCGCGAAGACGCTGGGCCTCTTGCATGCGCGCGTCCAGATTCGCCGCACTGTCGGCCGCATTGGCGGCTGCGGCGTCCGCCGAACCAGAAGATCTGCTCCCCACGGGGCTTCCCGATTCGGTCCGCGTGGGCGTCTTACGACCAGACACGGAATTTCGATAACTGGCGCCCGGCCTTGAAGAAGAACTTATTCCCGTAGCGGCCAACCGTGCGACTTCGTCTTTATTAATAGGCTTTGTCGATATTTCATCCTTGTCCGCCGACGTTTCCGTTCGTGACACGTTTCCTGGTTTAGCCAAGGTTATTTCCACACCGCTGCCCGCGCACGGGACCGTCTGTGCATCGCTTCCTGATAGAGCCGGCTTGGCAATAATGACCCTTGTTCGTCCACTTGAAGGATCCTTCATCTTCTCCATCTGAATCCGGGCCACTTCTCCGGAACCCATGGAGTTTTGGTTTATACCCGCAATCAGAACCATGTACGTTCCAGGGGAGGGCACATTGCCTCTTGCGTCCTTGAAAGCGCTCCGGGCCACCGGGCCTGCTTCGATGGCGCCCGGTCGCAACACGCTAGGATCGTATTTCATCTGGAATGTTATCGACGATACATCACTGCCGCCGGTTTCAAGAAAGATCGGCAACAGAATATGGCTGGAATCACCCACAGTTGACGCATTGGTAATGATCAATTCTGCCGCAAAAGAACTACTTGGCAAGACTAAAAGCCCGATCATTACAGCGGTCAACGCTCTTATCGTAAGAAATGTTGATATTTTCACTTCATTAGTATCCTTATTCTTAATTCTAGCAGGCCATACCTGCCTTTACTCTATTTATACTAACGATTATAACGTTTTTTGTTCAACACAAGATGACGCTGCCCTGTCAGTTTTACTGGCCATCATTCGGCATCGACGGCTTTTCTCTCGACTTGTTCAGGCTCCGTTGCGTCCTCGCCTGAACACTCTGGAAGCTGTTCATCTTCTTCATACGCATAGACATAGATTAGGTTTGCGAATACGCGATGATTTGAAAAGAGGTAATATCTGGCGAGCAGGCATAGCAGATACAGCCAGGTAACGCCTTTGGTGCCTGCAACAAGATAAACCACTTTGCGCAGCCATGGGTCGGGTATCTCACGCACATTGGCAAGAATTCCCAAAGGAAAGGGGAAAAACGCCACCATGCCCACTACACCCACCAACAACGCGCGCAACCAACACTCCGAACCCGGCAATTCCTCGTCATAGCACCTGCTAAGCGTGAAATAGACCAGGAAAGCGGTGAAGCCTATGGTGATTACCCAAGGCGAGTTAATCAAGGCATCCTGCGTCACCACGCGGCCCGCCCAGCGCATCAAAAAAAACACTATCTCAGGCATCATGCCTATAGACATGAAAACGAGCCAAAGAAGAAAAGTCGGAAAACGCCAAAGGTCGGTTTGGTTTTTGGGATCAGTCAATATGAATACTCCGGTTCAGCCCATTTGAACAGAGCCGAATGGCTAATGTCAACTAGAACTGGGATTTTGCATCAAAACGGGAACCTAACAGGGCACATCAGCGCCGCAGAAGTTTTTTCGCTTTTTCAATTAGTGGCCGCTCTTTGAGCGGCACGCCTTTTTCGCTGGCCAGCATTTGCCGCCAACGAGCATTTGTCCATTTGCGCATGATGGGATTAGGATGACCAAGACGCGCAATAAGAAACTGGATGTCGCCGAGCAATCGCGACTGTTCATCCGTCAACCATGGCCGATACGGATAAGCGGAATCGACCTCAAAATCCATGTTTATCCAGCCTTCGAGGTCATTTGGCGGACAATATCCGAACTTGGCGCATTCCTCCAGAAGGCTCACGCCCGGATAAGGCGTAAACACCGACATTTCGCGTACAACCGCCTCGGGGGCAATCGCGCAAATATTGTCTATAAGACGGCATGTGTCTAGCAATTCACCGGCTGTTTCGGTAGGAAATCCTCCCATGAAGTGATAGGTGCCCTGGATGCCGCTCTCCTTGACTTTTTTCACCACATCAAGCACTTGCTCGACCGATATGTCCTTTTTGATGTAGTCCAGGACGCGCTTCGAACCCGATTCCACGCCAAAGGTAATCAGCACGCATCCACTTTCACGGATGAGCTCCAGGAACTCCGGTGTGTAGGATGCCAGATAGTCTATCCGGCAACTTGCCGTCCACTTAATGTCGATTTTCTCTTCCAGGAGTCTTCTCGCTATTTCTTCGACGCGCTTGCGGCGCACAAAGAAGTTGTCTTCGCGAAACACTATGCACTTTACGTTAAAGCGCTCGACAAGTTCCTTGATTCTGCGCACTGCCATGCCGGCGTTTATGTGGCGCCACTTGCAGGTGTGGACCGACTTGATGTAGCAGAAAGAGCAATGATGCGGACATCCGCGGCTGGTGCATACTTCAAAAGACCTGTCAATTTGCAGGTCGCCCCTGGGCCTTACATACTTCTCCATGTCCAACAGCTCATACGGGATTTCGGGCACGTCTTCGAGGTTTATATACCCCTCAGCCACACTGCCGCTCACCGCGCCATTTCCGCGCTGAAAAAGGCCTTCGATGCCGTTTGGGTCCCTGCCTTCGTCGAGATATTCCAGCAGGTCCGCGTATGAAAACTCGCCTTCACCCGCTATAACGTAATCGACGAGTTCGTGGCCGGCCGTCTGTTCAGGCAGCAGCGTCGGGTGTATTCCTCCCCACACTATAGGCGCGTCGCTGTGTTTTCGCACGAGTCTCGCAAAGTTCAGCGCATATTCCAGTTGTTCTCCGGTCATAGTCGAAATACCCACCGCGGTCGGTCTTTTCGACAGCAACTCCAAAAGACGCGCCTCATAGTCCGGCGTAACGCACTCGTCGATTATGGCCACGTCCATACCGCGCTTAACCGGCTCGGCGGCGACAAACAATGGCCCCCAGGGAGTTGCTGGTGTCCCTGAGTTTCCGCTGTCATAAATCGGCCTGAAAAGTACGGTGCTTATCATTACGCGATTTCCTTGTTCCTTTCAGAACGCGCCAGTTTCTCGACGTATATGTGTAGAACGCTCAAGTCCGCCGGACGGACTCCCGAAACGCGGGCGGCCTGGCCAAGATTAAGAGGTCGGACATGGTCAAGGCGTTCCCTGCATTCTCTTGGAAGTCCAGGAATCTCCCAGTAATCTATGTTTTCCGGCAGAGGCCGTTCCTCCACGCTTCTGAATCGTTCGAGTTGTTTCTCCTGCCGCTCGATATAGCCTTTATACTTGGTCCTAATCTCGACCTGCTCCCTCACCTCGAATTCCAAGCCTTCAGGCGGCGGTGATATCCGGTAGACATCCTCAAGCCTAACATTCGGCCGTCGCAGGATTCTGCTGAGCGGTTGCGGCTCAGCCAATGGCGCCTCGCCCAATTCAGCCAGCATCCCATTGATTTCATCGGACGGATTGACCGTTTCTTCACGCAACCTGGCAGTTTCCGAGGTCACTTTCTCCTCTTTTTGCCTGCACTTTTCCAGAAATTCATCTCCCGCTATACCATACTTGCCAAGGCGTACGTCCGCATTGTCATGACGCAGCATCAAACGATATTCCGCTCGTGAAGTGAACAATCTGTAGGGCTCCACTACTCCCCGCGTCACCAAATCATCAACCATCACGCCCAAATAAGCCTCGCTGCGCGGGATGTAGAGCGGCTCTGTATTCTCCAGATATCGCACAGCGTTCAGGGCGGCAAAAAGGCCCTGCGCAGCGGCTTCCTCATAACCCGATGTGCCGTTAATCTGCCCTGCGTTGAACAGACCGCGCACTTTCTTGGTTTCGAGCGTAGGCTTCAACTCAGTGGGATGGACAAAATCGTACTCGACCGCATAACCCGCCCTGAGTATCTCCACTTCCTCCAAACCCTCAATAGTCCGCAGATAAGACACTTGCACATCCTCCGGCAGGCTGGTCGAAAGGCCATTCACGTAAACCTCGTCCGTGTCCAGGCCCTCCGGCTCCAGAAACACGTGGTGGCGCGTCCGGTCAGGGAACTTCAGCACCTTGTCCTCGATGCTCGGACAATATCGCGTGCCGATCCCCTCAATCTTGCCGGAGAACAGAGGCGACCTGTCCAGATTATCGTGAATCACCTG
>SDBV01004681.1_pt1 | contig 19537 bp, 16 predicted proteins | sample 2277081 | NCBI WGS metagenome assembly SDBV01 (sample SAMN10402039, study PRJNA504765) | marine sediment metagenome | isolation source: marine sediment core GS10_PC15, 223 cmbsf | place: Arctic Ocean: Southern Knipovich Ridge | collected 2010
AAATATATTAATTTTAGCATAAATTTAAAGGAGTTTTAGAATGAAAAATAAAGTGATATTTCTTATATTCTTATTATCTATCTTATGTACTGGTACAATTTTTGCAGATTCATGGGAAGTTGGAGATAGGTGTTTTGCAGATTGGTCATATGACAATTACTGGTATCCAGGTACAATTATTGAAACAGACGGTGCTCAATATCATATACAATTTGATGATGGTGACAGAGAATGGCTTTCATCGAGTAGTCTAATGGAAGATAACTTAAGAGTTGGAACAAGTGTACAAGTTAACTGGCTAATGAGCGGTGGTTATTATACGGGTACTATTTCAGAAAGAATTGGAGACGTTGTATTCATTGAATATGATGACGGAGACGAAGAATGGACAACTATTTCTGCCGTTAAATTCATATTTTAACAAATAATATACATATAATCTAAACATGCAGGAAAATATACTACTATTCTTTAATTCCATATCAAATCCTATATTTGATAATGTTTTTACTATTATTACTATGCTCGGAGAGAAATATTTCCTGCTTTTAATAGCAGTTTTTATTTTCTGGAATATTTCCAAGAAAGCCGGTCTTGTTATTTGTTATATTTTTATGATCTCTATGGTTTTTAATAATTTCCTAAAAATAATATTTCAAATAAAACGGCCTTTTGAAGTAATAGAAGGAATAGGAGGAAAAAGGGTTCATACTGCAACAGGATATTCTTTTCCAAGCGGCCATACTCAAAGCTCAGCTACAATGTTTGTAAGCCTTGCCATTCTAAATAAAAAAATTCAAACCTATATACTCGCTGTGGTTCTTTCTGTATGGGTAGGAATATCAAGATTATATCTTGGTGTTCACTGGCCTGTTGATGTTATCTGCGGGCTTGCTTTTGGTATTGCTATTCCTCATATACTTTTTAATTCATTAAATAAAATATTTGAGAATAAAGAAAAACTTAATAAGTTTATTTATATAATGAGCTCATTCTTAATCTTAAGCAGTATTGTTGTTTATATAGTGAATGAATTATTATATGATGGTACACTGTATATAGTTGATTATTTAAAAATATCGATATTCTCTATAGGTGCTTCTGCCGGATTTATTTTAGAAGAAAAAAAAGCTCTTTTTTCTACAGAAAGCAGTATTATTAAAAAAATTATAAGATTTATTCTGGGTTTTACTTTTGCAGTTATTATTTTATCCGGGCTTAAAATTCTTTTTGGCGATAATCTATTAGGTTCTATCATTAGATATTTATTAACAGGATTCTGGATTACATTTGGATTCCCTTACATCGGAATTAAATTAAAGCTTTTTAATTATAAAAAAGCAAAGAAATAATACTTATTATGCATGCTGCAGTTGTAGTCCCGCCAATAAAAGACTTCTATTTCACATATCACAGATTTGCATGTCTCGGTACTGAAACTTTAAATGCAATTTTAAAAAAGCATAATATTGAAATAACTTATTTCAACTTTCCCCTGTTATCAAAAAAAAACAGAAATATAAAACTTCCAGGCGTTTTAGAATATTTAAAACCTTTTATTATTCCTGAAGAAACAGGCCCTTTAAGTTTTTTCACAAAATATAAATATTACGGGCCGGAACTTAAAGACTGTGCAGTTCAGATTTTATGCAGTAATCCGGATATAATTTTTCTCTCCTGTTTTTCCTTTTGCTATGCAGAGGAAACAATATTACTTGCAGATGAAATTAAAAAATTATCCGAAGCTCATATTGTTGCCGGAGGTGCTGGAGTTAGTGCATGGCCGGAGTATTTTATTAAAGAAAATTCCGTCGACTACTGTATAACAGGAGAAGCTGAAATATCTGTTCCGATTTTTTTAAATGAATTAAAAGGACAGCATGATTTTAAAAGGATTCCAAACTTTTATTTTAAAAAGAATAATGAAATTATTCCTCCGGAAAGCATTAAATATACAAACCAGGATGACTTGATTTTTGTGCTTAAAAAAACTTATGAAACAAAACATTCAATTTACTATTCTACATATTTATCCAGAGGCTGTCCTAAAAAATGCAGTTTCTGCACAAACCATCTAAGCCAGGGAAAGAAATTTAGAACAATCCCACTCCGAATAATCAAGGAAAAATTATCTAAAATAAAAATTCCAGATGATAATAAACAGATTTATATAAATTTTGAAGATGATAATATACTATTTGATTCTGATTATTTTGTAAAAGTATTACTAGTTTTTAAAAAGTATTTTAGAGGTACTTTCTTCTTACTGGAAAACGGTATCGATTATTCACTCCTAACAAGAGACTTATTAGGTACCTTCATAGACTCAGGTTTAAAGAAATTAAATCTTTCCCTTGCCTCTACAAATGAGCATATTCTTCAAAATGAGAACAGAGCCCTGGATTTAAAAAGATATGAAGAAATTCTTAAAATAGCACAAATAAACAATATACCTGTAACAAGTTATTTTATTTGTGGATTTAAACAGGATACAAAAGAATCTGTTGCAGATACACTTGCATACCTTTTTAAACTGCCAACAGAATTGGGAATATCCTTGTTTTATGCTGTTCCTGGTATAGAGAACTTCACAGATAAAACCATTTTTAAAGATAGAGCTCCACGTTTATGCGCAGGTTCTTCTGCATACCCATGGAATAATTCTTTAAGCACTAAAACTATGATAACTGCTTTCAGATTAAGCAGATTTATAAATGAAGTAAGACGTAATTCACAAAATACCGGCCCATTAATAAAAAGGATTTTAGGTGAAAAGACACTTTATACTCATATAAAAAGCAGTAGTCAGAACAAAAACAAAATAGTCGCTGTAGAAAATATAGATAAAGAACTTGTAGAATTATTTTTCAGGAAACTTACTCATACACCTGATTAACTTTATTACCACGTTCATTTAATATATCTATAATAGAATTTTCTCCGGCCAGATGTCCTGCACCCACAATTACAAAATATTTACCGCCTGTATTTAAAAAACTTTCTATCCTATCTGCCATTAAAATATTTCTATCAAAGAAAAATATTTGCATTAGTTCTTTATCCAGCGGAGTGCCCTCATTTTCCGAATGCATAAGCATATACATAGAATCTGCATCTCCTGTCTTCCAAAATTCGATTGCCTGCCCCAGAAAATCGAGAGATGAAGAATCATCTGTAAGCGCACTTAATAAAAATGTTAATTGAAGTTCCTCCTTCATCTCTATAAACATATTTAATTGATACTCTACACTCTCAAGCTCAAGGATTTCTCTATGTTCTGCTTTATTTAAGAAATACAAATCGAGTCCCTGGCTTGCATCATACCCAGAAGTTTCAAAATTCAAAGCCTGAATTGTGACAGCTAAAAGCCAGGGCTTTAAATTTAAATAAGTACTTAATGGAAGCTGCAATTCTTCAAGTTTATTTCTTAATAAATGAAATTCTTCAGGATCAAGTAAATCTCTTATAGTAGAACCATCCGTATAAATTCCTTTTTGTAAAATCAGCATTACCATTTCTTCATCCTGTACACTATTAATATCTGCTTCTACAACAAGCATATCACTCTCTTCAAATGCAGACTCTATTTTACCTGGTAAGGGATAAAAATCTTCATTTAAGATATGGATGGAACCCAGTATATACACATTTGAGATATCAGTTTTTATATTCCAGAGATATAATGGATTATCATCATTAGCTGATAAACTGCCGGCAATTATTAAAATAAATAAAAATAAAATAATCTTATGTTTAATCATTCTTATCATATTACAATCCTTGAAACAAAATTTATGTTCCCTGCTTTTTCTGTATTTTGGACCACTTATCGCGAAGTGAAACTATTCTGTTAAAAACCGGCAGCTCAGAACTAGAATCTATAGAATCTACACAAAAATAACCCTGCCTTAAAAACTGGTATCTTGTTTCCGGAGTTGCATTTTTTAACGACGGTTCCACTTTGCAATTCTTTAAAACTTTAAATGAATCCGTATTTAGATATTCTTTAAAATCCGTCTCGTCTTTTGGATCATCCGGATTTTCTTTTGTAAACAGATGTTCATACAGTCTTATTTGTGCATCTACGGCATGCCCTGCAGAAACCCAATGAGATGTCCCTTTTACTTTTCTTCCATCTGGTAGCCATCCACCTCTTGTTTCCGGATCATATGTACAATGAACTTCTAAAATTTTACCTGTTTTATCGTCCTTAATATAATCCACACATTTTACATAATATGCATGTTTTAACCTTATTTCATTACCAGGATACAATCTAAAATATTTTTTCGGAGGTTCTTCTTTAAAATCATCCTGTTCAATATAAAGTACTTTAGAAAAAGGTATTTTTCTTTTGCCCATATCCGAGTCCTCCGGATTATTTTCTGCATCAAATTCTTCTACTTTATCATCCGGATAATTTACAATAACAAGCTTAAGTGGTTTTAGCACAGCCATTACACGCATAGCTTTTTTATTTAACTGCCCGCGCACTATGTATTGTAAAAAGGCAATATCAACCATGCTCTCTGCTTTTGCAATCCCTATCTGATTCATAAACTCTTTTATCGCTTCCGCTGTATAACCTCGTCGTCTCATACCGGCAAGCGTGGGCATTCTAGGATCGTCCCATCCGGATACATGCTTTCTTTCTACAAGCTGGAGTAACTTCCTTTTGCTTGTAATAGTATAATTAATATTTAAGCGTGCAAATTCTATCTGCTGAGGATGGCTAGCTAAATTTAATTCATCTAGAAACCAATCATAAAGCGGCCTATGATTTTCAAATTCGAGAGTACAAAGAGAGTGAGTAATTCCTTCTAAAGAATCTGAAATACAATGAGTGTAATCATACATCGGATAAATGCACCAATTATCTCCTGTTCTATTATGTGCAACATGTTTAATTCTGTAAATAGCAGGATCCCGCATATTGAGATTTGGAGATGCCATATCAATTTTAGCACGTAGAACATGTGCGCCTTCCTTAAACTCCCCTGCTTTCATTCTCTCAAATAAATCAAGATTCTCTTCTACAGAACGGCTTCTATAAGGACTGTTTTTTCCAGGTTCGGTTAAAGTACCACGATAGTCACGTATTTCATCAGGACTTAAACTGCACACATATGCTTTGCCCATTTTAATAAGCTCTATAGCGTATTCATATAATTTATCAAAATAGTCTGAAGCATAAAATAATCTGTCTTCCCAGTTAAAACCAAGCCATTTAATATCTTCTTTTATTGCTTCCTCGTAACGAATATCTTCTTTTACAGGATTTGTATCATCATACCTTAAATTACATAGGCCGTTATTCTCTTCTGCGATGCTAAAATTAAGGCAAATAGCTTTTGCATGCCCAATATGCAGAAAACCATTTGGTTCCGGCGGGAACCGTGTATGTACGCGGCCGTTATTCTTATTGTTTTTAACATCTTCTGAAATTATATTTCTAATAAAATCTTTCTGCTTTTCTGCATCATTACTACTCATATTTCATCCTCTTATTATAAACAAGTATTATAAAAATTATTATTGATTTTTTGCTGCTTTTTTTTGCTTAGCTTTAAGTACTAACATAGAAACCCTGCTTAGTATACTCACTTCATTATCTCCACTTGTTTCTATGGATAAAAAATTTAAGTTAGGAAACATAGTAAGTATTTTTGCCTGCACTCCGTCTGAGACTCCGGATGAAGGCATACATCCAAATGGCTTGCTGGAAATAAAACCATCTACTTTATTTGCATAATGTATTGCCTCTGCAACTTCCAGATTACCTTCACCGCCGAATATCTCAGGATGATAGTAGTCATAACCAACACTTGCCATTTCATCCAGATTCAGTATCTCCGATTTACCACCGAACGAAGAAGGATTTAAGGCTTTAATATATTTCTTATAAAACATATTAATTACAGATGTACTTGTATTTTGTTTTCTTAGAGACTTTTTCCAGATTTTCATTTCTTTTTTGCTTTCTGCATATTTTATTCCCCGCTTTGCTTCTGTAGACCGCCGCCAATTATCATATAGAGTTCTCTGAGTAAACAATCCAGGATATACTTCAGAGCCTTCGTCCATAATAAACCTTCGCAGATTGTAATTACCATCATTATGTGCAAGATTTGCAAAGAATTCCCCTGTAATGTAAATTAAAGGCAATTCTGTTTTATAACGTTCCACTTTTGCAAACATCTTTCCAACTTTTTTTAGTGTACGTGGTAATTTAAATAAATAAAAATGACTCATATATGATTTTAAGATAATTTTTTCTGCCTCTACTAAAACTTTTAAGGCCTTTTGTTTATCTTTTGCATATGGCCTTAGGGCACATTCTGCAATATGAAGTATATCTGCTAAAATAATAGAAATTAGAATGTTTATCCTAAAATTTAAATTAAAAGTTAAAGCAGAATCTTTAAATGCAGGATCTTTTACAATATCCGAAGAAAAAATAAGTAGTCGAAAATCTTTATATCCGGCATCATTTAATACTTTTAAATATTCCTGCGGATACATACCATATCTACACGGTCCGCACTGTCCCCCACCTCCAAGAAAAATATATTTTTTTACTATTTCCTCATTGGAATAACCTGTTTCCTTTTGTATCTTAACTATATTTCTAATTATACTTCCGGATGTAAAGTACATCGGATTGCATTCCATCCTGTTCCCATACTCTTTTCCCCATCGGACATCTTCTTTAATGTGGTCACCTAAATCTTTAAATTTATAACCTGCCCTCTTTAAATATGCCTGAAAAAAATATGATTTTCTTCTCTCGACAAGATTATAAAGTACAGTTACTTTTTTTTTGTCTTTTTTTGGCCAAACAGGATTTTTAAAACCCTTCCATTGGCCCTGCTTTATATATTTTGGAGTATTAATTTCTTCCTGCTTAGATGCCTGTTTAAATATCTGTTTAGCTGCCTGTTTGGAGGTCTGCTTATTTTTCTGTATCTCATTTTTTTTCAATCTATATTCCCAATCCACTTACTCTTACTTTCTTAAAAACCCTTCTTTTAAGTTTTTCTACTTCTCTGTTTAAAAAATATTCTATAGTCTGGATTCTTATATTGATTGTAGCACACGGCTTGTTCTGGTCTATATCATGAAACAGAAAATGCGGAGTTTCTGTTGCATCCAGAATATTATCCACATAAGAATACGTAGGTGCATCATGTCCGCATTTAAAACTGCTTAAATCTATTACAGCAAGATTTGGATGACGGGAGGCAATTTTAGCAGCCCATATTTTTAGATTAGTATTCCTGTTAAAATTCCTATGCCATACATCGGATACTTCAAAGTGCTTTAAGTCCTCTCCAAATAACGGAGCAAGAAATTCATTATCAACAGGTATGGATTCTATACAGAGAATCGGGTATCCCTTCATTTGAAATTCTGTAAGAATATCGTGGTTTAAACCCGGGTCATGATGATATGGATGGCCAATTAAAAGTATTCCTATTCTATTATTATCAATTAACCAATTAATTGTTTTTTTACCTTCTTCCCTTAAACCAGTAAGGTATGTTTCCATAGCTCTATAACCCTGATTCACAGCCCAGTTATTTTCCTGCTCTGACAGTTTCAGCCTGTCCTTAAAGTAATCGTACAATAATCCTTTTGCCTGTATAGGCTTGTCCATTCTTACAAGCGGTTTATAATATTCTACATTTTTTTCTTTAAAATTGTCATAAATTTTAGTAAATGCAGCATCAACAACTTCCGGAGTTCCCATCTGTATTACACATGCATTTTCACCAAGTGTATTATCTAAAATATTCTGTAAATGAGTTATCATGGGAAAACAAATATGCGTAATCTCATCTTTTTGTAATAAGTTCTGAATATGTGCCGGTGCTACTTTTGCAGGAAAACAGGGATCTATGGCGCCCCATTTATTTCCATCTTCCCATAATTTTTTTGATGTATAGTCACTGTATATAATTTTTCCTATGCCTAGAGCTTTAAAATAAGCATTATAAAAAGGCGCATAAAAATACATATTAAGAAGTTTAGGAATACCAAATACCATATTCTTTCGCTTTTGCAAAAGTTTTTTATATTTTTCCGGACTATGGCCATTATTTACTGCAAAATCATACGGAATAAAATCATATTCTTTAAATGCATCTTCACTCGCTTTCTGAACAAGGTTTGGATATTCAGATGCAAGCTGATTTTTAACTTGCTGCTTTTCCCGCATATCAGAAACATTATCAGACATACCCTTCTCGCATGTATAACCGGATATAAATCGTATTTTCTTCTCTTTTGTTACATTTATATCAACAAAAGTCCTCGGACAATGATTATTACAAAAATTACATCTTGTTTCTTTATTATTAAATGCCTTAAACTCAACATTTTTAGCATTTTCTATACCAATAAATTTTGACTCACTCAAACGCATGGATTCTTTTACTTCCAGTGCGGCTCCGATTGCTCCACAGACATCTGCATATTTATGAACATATACTTCTGCATGAGGGACTTTATTTTTAATAAAATCCACCTGTGCTTTAACAGCAGCAAGGTTCTTCTGAGTACCGCCCTGAAGAACAATTCTTTTACCAAATTTTGCAATATTAAATTCCTGAACAACATAATTCCAAATATTTAGAGGAAGAACCAGGGCAAGGCCTGCCATTATTTCTTCTTTTTTCCAGCCCAATTGCTGAAAATTGACCTTGTCCTGTTCCATAAAAACTGCACATCCATAATTAAATGCTGGTGCTTTATGTGCTTTAAATGCATAAGATGCATATTCCTGTACAGGAATATCAAACTGTTCTGCCATTCCCTGTAAGAAATAACCATTTCCTGCACTGCACTGTGTATTTAATTTAAAATCTACAACCCTGCCATGCTTCATAAAAAGTATTTTTATGTCCTGCCCGCCTATATCACAGATAATATCAATATCTCCGTAATATGCATTTGAAGCTTTCATATGAGCGACAGTTTCTACTACAGACAGGTCTATATTAAAAGCATCATTTAAGATTGATGATGCATAACCTGTAACAGCCGTACCAAGTATGCTTAAATATATTTCTTTTTCCTTTGTCCACTTATCCAGATTGCCGAACATCAGTCTTACATCTACAATAGGATTTCCTTTAGAAAGAACATAATCTCTGTAAATTAATTTGCCGTTATTATCTATAAGTACAAGTTTGGAACTGGTGGAACCTCCATCTATACCAATATATCCGTTAATATTGCTATTAGATTTAAAATTGGGACTTATAAATTCCGGAATAGTATACTGCTTTGCAAATTCCTCCAGCTCTTTTTCTGATAGTACAAGTCCATCCCGAATAGAACCATAAGCTTCCAGCTGGTTTATACGGCCTTCATGTAAATAGCTCTCCAGAGGAGCAAGGCCGGGATAAACATTATCTATTGTTTCATTATTACCTTTAAAATATGTAACCAGTTCCCTGGATTTCTTATCAAATAATACCGCCCCGATAGCTGCAAAATACAGCGAATCCGGCGGGACAAATATCAATTCTTCGATTGATTTAGACTGAGGTGTCCACTTATGGATTTTCCATGTTTCCGGTATATATTTTCTCCAGCATTCTACAAGTGCTTTATAGTAAGTATTTGGGCCCCCAAGCAATAAAACAGATTCTTTTAATACATTGCCCCGTACCAGTACTTCCAGGTTTTGTTTAACAACTGCAGTACAAAGAGATGCAACAACTTCTTCATTGTCCACACCTGCTTTTACAAGCCCGACTACATCTGTTTCTGCAAAAACACCGCATTTTGCAGCAATATGATGAATTGTTTTATCTTTTATACTGATTTCCGATTCACCCATAATGCTTAATCCGATCTTACTGAATATCTTATCTATTGTTGCACCTGTTCCGCCGGCACATTTATCATTCATAAATGTTGAAGTTGTTTTCTGGCCGAATTCATCTACCTTCCATATAATAACTTTGGCATCCTGTCCGCCAAGTTCTATTACAGAACCTGTTTCCGGATAGAGCTTCTCCACAGCAAACGTAACTGCATTTACTTCCTGGATATAATGAGCATTTATATATGGTGCAAGAGAACGGCCTCCGCTGCCTGTAATGAAAGTATTAAAACCAGCATCCGGAAATTTTTTCTCTATTTCAATTAAAAATTCATATATCAATTCCGGTTGTTTAGTATTATGTCTCTTATAATCTTTCCAGAGTATGTTATCTTTAGTATCCATTACTACAGCTTTAACTGTTGTAGAACCGATATCTATTCCTATATTGTAATTTTTCATGTATCTTTCTTTAATTTTCCCCATCGTACTATAATATTTATACTTTTTTTAATAATCAAGGTTAAAACCTAAGTAATTCTAATTTTGACGCTTATTAATGCAGATTAATTAAAGCAATATATAATATTATAAAAAAATTCGTGTTAATCTATGTCTGATTATTTAAAATATCTAAATTTTGTACAAAAAAAGTTTATTTGCGTCCATATTTAAAATTGCTGCTTATTAACGGTAACATATTGCCATAGAACTAATTATCAGTTAAACTTATTTTTAAAAAAACAATATTTTAATTATAATCAGGGCAGGAAACATGAATCAGTTAAAAGAAAGATATGAAAGCTTTAAAATACAGAATCTCGAACTAAATATGCAAAGAGGCCAACCTGCGGATGAAAACTTTGACCTTTCCAATCCTATGCTTAATATACTTGATAAAAGCAATACTGTTACACCAAGCGGAATAGAAATAAGGAACTATCCGGGTGGAGCTGCAGGCCTTAAGGAAGCAAGGGAATTGTTCTGTACGGTAATAGGTATAAACCCGGAAGAAACAATAATAGGCAATAATGCAAGCTTAAGAATGCTTGTAAATACTCTAATGTGGGCTCTTATAAAAGGCCTTAACAATAGTCCCAAACCATGGTCTTCCTATAATAAGCCTAAGGCTATAGTTACCGTACCCGGTTATGACAGGCATTTTACATTACTGGATGCTCTCGGCTTTGAAATGCTGACTGTTAACATGACCGAAAACGGCCCTGACATGGACAAAATAGAAGAAATAGTAAAAACAGATGGATCTGTAAAATGCCTTATATTTGTACCTACTTACAGCAATCCTACAGGAGATACAATTTCGGATGATAATGTCCGCCGGCTTGCAAAGATGAAAACAGCAGCTTCGGACTTTACAATATTTGCAGATGATGCATATGCAGTTCATCTTCTTTCAGAAGAAAAAATAAAGCCGCTTAATCTTTTAACCGCATGTAGAGAAGCGGGAAATGTAAACCGTGTTTATTTATTCGGCTCCACTTCTAAAATAACTTTTTCCGGTGCTGGTATTGGTTTTATGGGTTCAAGTGAAAGCAATATAGAATACATCACAAAATTAATGGGCATTCAGAGTATTGGCCCAAATAAGATTGAACAGTACAGGCATGTACTTTTTATTAATAACTATAAAGGCGGGATAGAAGGCCTTATGAAAGATCACGCAAATATACTCAGACCTAAATTTGAAGCTGTTCAGGAAATTCTTGAAAAGAACCTTGGAGGAACAGGACTTGCAGAATGGACAAAACCTAAAGGCGGATACTTTATAAGCTTAAATACTGAATACCCTGTTGCATCCAAAGTTGTGGAGCTTGCAAAAGAAGTTGGACTTGCTCTTACACCGGCAGGTGCAACTTTTCCACATAAATTGGACCCGAATAACAGCAATATCCGTATTTCACCAACACGGCCTCCTAAAAAAGAAGTGGAACTCGCTATGGAAATATTATCTGTATGCATAAAACTTGCATCAGAAGAATATCAAAACCGTTAAATGGAAACAAACGAATATCTAACAGACGAAATAATCCACCTTGGGGAAAACGCTAAAAAAGCTTCTATGATTTTAGCTTCGGCTTCCGGAGAATTAAAACAGAAAGCAATTTTTAATATGTACGAAAGTTTAGTTTCCTATAAATATCAAGTTATGCAGGCTAATAAGCTTGATATAAAAGAAGCAGGAAAAAGCGGCATGCAGGAGCATTTACTTAAAAGGCTTAGAATAGACAACAAAGTTTTTAACTACATGGCAGACAGAATTAAGAAAGTCGCAGACCTCCCCGATCCTGTCGGAAAAATCCTCCAAGGAGAAACAAGGCCTAATAACTTAATTGTTCAGAAAGTAAGCGTCCCATTAGGTGTAATTGCAATTATCTATGAATCACGCCCGAATGTAACAACAGATGCAGCAGCAGTATGCCTTAAGAGCGGTAATGCTGTAATTCTACGCGGAGGCTCCGAGTCTTTGCGTACAAATATTATTTTAACAGAGGCTATGACAAAGGCTGTAAAAAAGGCAGGGCTGCCGGAAGAAACAATTCAGATCCTGAAAACTCCGGGACATGAGCCTGTTAGCCAACTTCTTAAATTAGATAAATATATTAATGTAGTAATTCCCCGTGGAGGAAAAGGCCTGATAAAGGCAATAGCAGAACATAGTAGTATCCCGGTCATAAAACATTACGAAGGAATATGTCATCTCTATATTGCACCGGATGCAGATACTGATATAGCCGTACAGCTCGCTATAAATTCAAAACTCCAGAGAGTAGAAGTGTGTAATGCATTAGAAACATTACTTATAGATAAACAAATTGCAGAAAATATTCTTCCGATTATAGCTCGGGAATTCTCAAAACGAAAAGTGGAACTACGAGGTTGTGAAAAGACAAAAAAAATAATTCCGAACGATACTGTCCCTGCAACAGAACTTGATTGGAGCACGGAATACTTAGCACCGATACTCTCTGTTAAGGTCGTTGCTAATATAGAAGAGGCAGTAGAACATATAAATTATTACGGCTCCGGACATACGGATGTGATAGCTACAAAAAGTTTAGAAACAGCTAAGGTTTTTGTAAATACAGTAGACTCTGCATCTGTGTTAGTAAATGCATCCACAAGACTTTCGGGCGGCGGTAATTACGGACTCGGTGCAGTAGTAGGAATTAGTACGGACAAGCTGCATGCAAGAGGCCCTGTAGGGCCATCAGAACTCACTTCATATAAATGGGTTGTTTATGGAAACGGGCATCTTAGGTAATACTAGTTAATTAATAGCTAATTAAAGCCCCATCATAATACAGGCCATTACTTTTGCATCACCTAACATATTATCAATTATACAATATTCATTAGGCATATGTGCAGTCTCATCTACTTTTTCCCAAACCACTGTATTAAAACCTGCATTTCTTAAAAATGCAGCTACAGTGCCGCCTCCGACTCCCATAGGCCTGCCTTCTACACCATACACCTCTTTAACTGCTTTTTTTACAGAAGCCACAATTGGCGCATCATCCTGGGTCGGTATTGAGGAGCCCTGCATAACAGGGGAGTACTCAATTTTCACATTATGCTTCTTCTCAATCTTTAAAATAATTTCATCTATCCTTTTATTTACATCTGTAATTTTAATTTCCGGTAATATTCTACAGTCGAAATAAAAAACATCTTCTCCGGGTATGGTATTGATATTGGGTACGTTTGCTTCCTTTTTAGTTGGAGCAAAAGTTGAATAAGGAGGATCAAATAATTCATTTCTTATAGAGAATATATTATTTAACACATTTAACTGCATCACAAGATCGGAGCCTGCAAGAAATGCATTATTTCCATGTTCCGGAACTGACCCATGACATTGTCTTCCTGTTGTTTTAAATTTAATCCAGTACATTGTTTTTTCTGCTATCTCTATCATGGAACCTTCACTGTTTCCGACATCCGGAACAAGGAAAAAATCTTTTTCCTTAAAGAGCTCATGATTATCCAAAAGGTATTTAATACCCATATTGGAACCGACCTCTTCATCTGCAACAAACAGCAGTTTAACTGTATAGTACGGTTTAAACCCAAGCTGTAAAATGGATAAAGCTGCATAAACAGAAGCAACCAGACCCTGCTGATTATCTTCTACACCGCGTCCTATTATTTTACCGTCTTTTTCTACAAGTTCATATGGATTACTTTTCCACAACGCCTCCTCTCCTGAAGGAACAACATCAGTATGTGACATTATCCAGAATCGCGGTTCACTAACATCGCCAGAAATTGTAACAATCACATTAGGCCTTTTACCTGATTCTACCCTATCATCCGGTACATAAATTACTTCTATATCTGCAATGCCAGTTTTTTTAAGATATTCCATAAGTTTATCTGCTTTCTCCAATTCCCCCTGTCCGCCGCTCTCCGGGGCAATAGCAGGTACAGAAGTTAAAAGCCGCTGAAGCTCAATCATAGGTTTTTTGTTTGAATCTATCTGTTTAAATATTTCCTGTAAACGGTCTGTCATAATAGTTAATTTCTCCAATTAATATAGTAGTGATTCTATATTAATATTGGCAGGTTATCAACTCTATTTAAATATTCTAGATCAGGACCAATCTTAGAGGTGTTTTTTACTGAAATGAGGAACATACATTCTACAGTGGATTATTTGCAGTTTTTTAATTCTAAATAAGCATCATCAAATAACAACCTATCCAGAAGTGAATCCCATTTGAACAATTCTGAAAGATTATGTGCATTTGTTATTATTGTATTCATTTTATTATTTTGTTTATATTTTTTAGATATAATTTTATTTCGCATCTTAGAAACCACCTTTTTTAACATTACTTAAATTAATATTAAGTATCAAATCTTTACTATAAAAGTAGCTCTACATTAAACATTTCATGTAACAAACTTGTAAATTTTATGTAAAAAAATGTAAATTCTAAATTTAGAAATATAAACAATTATTTAAAATTCCTTGCTTAATATACTGTTGTATATTATAAAATTTAGTAATACATATTATCAAATTAAAAAGGAGAGTAATATGAATGATAGAGATATAATAGATTCCATAAATAAAAATGTTTTAAGCACTAAAAAATACACGGAAGATGAAAGACTTCTTGCATCCATAGACCAGGCAGAATTCGTGCAATCCGATCCCTGGAGAGTATTAAGAATAATGGGAGAGTTTGTAGAAGGCTTTGAGCAGTTAAGCGATCTAGGCCTTGCCGTAACAATATTTGGTTCTGCACGTACAAAACCGGATGATCCTATGTATAAAAAAGCTGTGGAATTATCAAAGCTTTTAGGAGAAACCGGGCTTTCCATTATTACAGGCGGAGGCCCGGGTATTATGGAAGCAGGAAATAAAGGTGCAAAAGAAGCAGGTGCACGTTCAGTTGGCTTAAATATTGAACTGCCCTTTGAACAACACGATAATCCTTATCTAGATGATTCAATCGATTTTCATTATTTCTTTACCCGGAAAACTATATTTTTAAAATATGCAAGCGCTTTTGTAATTTTCCCAGGCGGATTTGGAACTATGGATGAGTTTTTTGAATCCCTAACTTTAATTCAAACAGGCAAAATTAAAAACTTTCCTGTTGTACTTTTCGGAACAGACTACTGGAAAGGGCTAATAAACTGGCTTAAAAATACCATGCTTACGGAGGGTAAAATATCCGAAGGAGACCTGGACTTACTTATTCAGACGGATTCCACTAAAGAAGCATGTGATTTTATTGTACATTCTATTAAAGAACAATCATGGAGAACAAAGCAGGAAGAAAAAGCAAGAAAAACAACAAGAGATGCACTGGGAAAACATTAAATAAGATTGCTTGCTTTATAGTATTTAGGCAGTAGTTTTATGGATGATTTTCAAACCGCAGAGGACGCAGAGTTTTGGAGATGAGAATAAATATTATTACTGTTAAAATTACTAAACAAGCGAAAAAAGTTAATAATTAATTTGTTTTATAATTTTACATATATATAAACTTATTTAAGTTATTAAATATGTAAGAGGGTTTTGAATGATATATAAATTATTATAAAGCATTATACAACCTCAGCGATCTCTGCGTTCTCTGCGGTTAATAAATTTGAAACTTCAGACAATACCTGTATTTTTTAAAGGAGATAAATATGGATTATAAATTAAAAGTTTTATTTGTAGATGCAAATTCCGGATTTTATAAAATACAGAGGTATAAGTTAGGAGATTTTTTCGGGCCGGTAGATTTAGGTCTCCATTTATCTGCAAAATACAATAGCTTTAATATCGGCACAGGCATTTTTGCCGGTTCTATTTTCCCTGGTTCCAACAGGCTTGTTTTTTCAGGATTCTCCCCATGCTGGAGCGGTTTTTATATTTCTTCCATGGGAGGTGCAGGCCTTGTCTTCGATGACCTTGGAATCAATCTTATTTCTATTATAAACTCCACACAGACTCCTTCTATGCTCTATTTAAACAGAACTCACGGTGAAGAAATAGAGGTCAAACTTGTTCCTCTTGATATTAAAAGAGTTTGGAAAAACGGCAGAGGTGGATTTTATTCTGTTTTGGATTATACATTCGAACGTTTTGAAGAAAACTATGTTAATGACCCAAGGATACTTGCAACCGGCCCTGCATCATTAGCAACTGACTTTGGTGCTATAGGTTCTGTACCTATTAAAGAAGGAAAATTATCTTTTGTAGATACATGGGCAGGCCGCGGTGGTTTTGGAACAAAGATGTTAAAAGAACATGGAATTGCTTCTATTATTTACGGTGGTACATACCTTGATGATGACTTCCGGGATAGGAAAGTGGCAGATGAATGGTTTCAGAACAAGTACGATAAAAAACTTGCAGCAAAAGACTTTGAAGCTACTAAAAAGTACAGATACAACCCGGATTTTAGTACTGGTGGTACTTTTGGTGTAAATTATACAACCTTAAAAGGAAGAATAATTACTTTTAATTATAATTCTATTTACATGGAAGAATCAGAGCGTCTTGATATATATGAAAAATTTATTGTAAACCATTATTTAAAACAGTTTAATGAAGAAACAATAGAAAAAAAACAACAGAAAACCTGCGGTGAACCTTGCAGTGCAGTATGTAAGAAAATGAACAATAAGTTTAAAAAGGACTATGAACCTTATCAGACCTTAGGTCCTTTATGTGGAATATTTGACCAGCGCGCAGCAGAAAAATTAAACCATTATGGAGATATGTGTGGTTTCGATGCAATATCTTTAGGTGGAGTATTATCCTGGTTTATGGATTGTATGAACAAAAATTATTTTACGAAAGAAGAACTCGGAGTGACAAGAGAGCCTGTATTTTCACCAAATGGTTTTAACCTTATTTCAGATTCGATGAATAATGCGGAACTTGGAATTGAACTTATAGATTCGATTATTCAAAAACGCGGTATTGTTAACTTAGAAGAAGGCGCAAGAAAGTTCGGAAGACGCCAGGGAAGAGCTAAAGGTAAAAACATATTAGATCTTTTTGTATATAACGCATTTGGAAGAAAGGGATGGATGGTACCAAACCAGTACTGGAATACAGGAGTACTTTCACCTATGGCTATATGCGGAAAATATTATATGTATTATGGTAAGGAATATTACACTCCGCGAGAGCTGGGTAGAAAAAATGCTGCAAGATTAAAAAGTGAATTAACTCTAGACAATATAGGCATGTGCCGGTTCCACAGAAAATGGGCAGAAGAAATGATGCCGGAAGCAATAGAAACTCTATATGGATTAAAAGATAAATACATGCAGGCTGTTTCTTTAACAGCAAGCAGGATAAACAGTAGGAATGCGTCCATATTCTGGGAATCGGAAAGAAACATGGATTACATATTTACATTCCTGGAACGGATACATACTGTAGAGGGTAATAATGATCCGGATTTACTTAAATGGCTAGACTTCTTTAAAAAGGATAAGAAAGAAGCAGCCCTTTCCTTCTGGTACGATATACATAAAGGGATACATGAGTCGCTAAGGGAATTTTAGTGCATACGAAGAAAGGGAAAAGTTATATTATTGGATTCCTAAGATATTTTCTTGATGTTACATTTTTTTATTAAGTAGATTTTTTATATAGTGATAATCCTTTTAGAAAATACCGTAAAATTTGGTCACCGCATTCTTTATAATTACGGTGATCTTTTCTTCTAAAAAGAGCTGATAACTCGGATTTTGAAATTTTAAAACCGGCCAGTAAAAAAATCTTTAGGATATCATCTTCTTTTAAGTTGAATGCAATTCTTATTTTTTTAAAAATAATATTGTTATTAAGAGCTCCTGAAGTTGCAGCTTTTTTTTGTCCCTGTTTTTCTTCACTGGGGCCGCGCAGATAAAGAATTAATCCATCCAGAAATGCATTCATGATTTTATCATCACAAATATTAAAATCCTCTCGATCCTCCTGCAGAAGATAAGCACTAACTTGTTCAATAGATAATTCATGCATAGGAAATATTTCAGTAAATTGTGAATCATCAACATTTAGAATATATCTTAGACTACGCAGAATTGTATTATTATCCATTTATTTAATATATCGAAATTTTATGGAATAGCCCACTTCTTTGAAATAAATAATTTAAAAGTAATTCGCTTATTTAAAAGATAATCTGCTATTTATCTCAAATCCAGGTAACTGCTACATTTCTTTAGAGCAGTAGGATGTTATAAGATAAATTAGTAGCAATCACAGATTTTCTTTACTTCACTTAATTAATACATAATAATATTAGTATATATTTTAAGTTTTGTAGGGACGATGAAAAAAAGATTCAACATAGGACTACAGATCATAAACATCCACGACAGTTACTCAAGACTCGTATGGAGAGGAATAACTGAAATGGCCGAATTAACAGATACTAACTTAATTGTTTTCACTGGCGAATATCCCGATAAACCCACAGATTTTTATTATCAGTATAATCTTATCTTTGAGCTCATTACCAATAAAAAAATAGACGGCCTGATAACCGTCACGGGTAGCCTAAAAACGTATTTTCACAGGAACGAATACAAGGTTATCTAGATAAAATTGGCTCCATACCTCTTGTAAGTATTTCCATCCCTTTGCCAGGCAAAACCAGTATTCTGATTGAAAATTCAAAGTGTATAATTAATATAGTTGAACACATAATAAAGGTACATAAAAGGAAAAGAATTGTTTATATAAAAGGTCCTGAACAAAATGACAAAGCTCAATTATGCTTTAAAGCATTTAAAAAAGCTATGATTAGGAATAATTGTCCTATTCATGAAGAGTTAATTTATAAAGGTAACTTTGGAGAAGATTCAGGTGCTGCAGAGTTTATTCAAAAACCCTACTCTCTATTAAAGCTTACAGAAACAGTTTCTAAAGCAATGAACCCAGCTTAATTTCACCCACCCTATTGACCAACAAAATAAGTATATACTATATTCTACTATATTGCCGGAGTGGTGGAATTTGGTAGACACAGGGGACTTAAAATCCCCCGGCCCTTAAAGCTGTACCGGTTCAAGTCCGGTCCCCGGCAATAGAATTAAGCTTCTCTATTAGAGAGGCTTTTTTTTGTAATAATTAGATCCTAATGATTTTGAATCCGGACTTGATGGGTACGAACGCGCGAAGCGGTAGCGAATCATGGATGATGAGCGCCAGTG
>SDBV01004682.1_pt1 | contig 19533 bp, 11 predicted proteins | sample 2277081 | NCBI WGS metagenome assembly SDBV01 (sample SAMN10402039, study PRJNA504765) | marine sediment metagenome | isolation source: marine sediment core GS10_PC15, 223 cmbsf | place: Arctic Ocean: Southern Knipovich Ridge | collected 2010
CCTCAAGTTTACCCCGTGGAATGCCTTTGACTATTCCACTGGGGCGAAGCGCTCCTTTTCCCCTTCGACCACGCAATTTCATCCCCATTTTCTACCTAATAATTTAGTATTGCTTTTTAAGATCTTTTAGTATATTAGATAGCTTAAGCTTTAGTAGCATGCAGTTATTACCTTTAGCCTAGAGGTTGGGGGTGTTCTCCGCTCTGCTCTATGCGCTTTCCCCCTGCTTTATGCTCTTTACTCTATACTCTATGCCCTATGCTCCATGCTCTTTACTCTTTACTCTATGCTCTTTACCCTTTACTCTTTGCTCTCTGCCCTATGCTCTATGCACTATGCGCGTAGTTTTACTCATATTTGGGAGGTTTCTTTCACCTGTAAAGGAGGTTGGAATGGTTCGGCCATTCTTAAAGAAGGTATCCCATAAAGCTCCATCAACTCACATTGAGGATGGAGCTTTTTTATTTTGCGCCGTGGAGTTTTGCCATCGCGCCGGGGCGAAGGATCTTCAACCGGGGCTGAGATTATTTGGCTTGGGGTATCCTGTGGGGGAATGGCTGAGATAATAGAAGGGAGGAATTTGTCAATAGTCAAGGTTTGCCCTCATCTATATGAATTAATAATGGCTAAGAGTCAAGAGCAGACCCCTTTATCATGTGAAATGTGGAGCATATTTCACCTGGGAATGATCACGCTATGAACTATCAACTGAGGACTATTACAAACGATAGGATCAATTAAAGGTTTCAAGGTGAATGACAGGTCTTTGACCAGATCTGACAAAAGCGTGTGGTAACTACTTTCTGTGGTTGGCCTAAGACATTGAGGAATCTGATCATGAGTTGTTTTAGGATCAGTGCATTGGTGCGAGCTGACCATAAATGAGTCAAGATGGAATTTGACCCCTTGACAATAAGATAGGAGAGACTATGCCACAAAAAAAATCGGCAAAGAAAGAAGTTACCGAGAAAGAAACCATGAAAAAGGGCGTGTCCAAGTCTCAGGTTGATGATCAGCATTTTTGGATCTCACTCGATGCTTTTAAACGCAGTACTAAGCTAACAGATGCAGCTGAGATAAGTAAGTTCTTAGAAAAACTTGAGAGAAAAGAGTACTTTTGGGAAGTGGTCGTACTTGCAATGGACATCCGAAAATCAAGTATTGCATTAGTAAATGTCGAAGATTTTCAAACTTATCATGATGCGATCTGTGACTATGTGTGTTATCTCGCAGCCACTTGGAAGAGTCATAAATACATAAAAGACACTTTCTTTGATAAGTTCACCGGTGATGGTGCTATTTTCTTTCTCACTCTACCAGAACAGAAAGAACCTAATCGAGCAGATCATGAAGACTATGATTCTTACAAAAAAGCATGCAATGATTTTGAAAATACCTGGATTAACCCGCTGAAGCATGCTGTCGAATATGCTATTGATTTGGTAGTAAAGTTCCTGGACTCTGTACTTCCAGACATTCGGAAGACATGTGGAACGCTACCTCAAGATTTTGGAATATCCATTGGCATAGACGCCGGAGAATGCCTGCTAACTGACCTGAAGGCCTCAGAAGATTATGAGGAAGATTATAGCCGTAAAAGAAGTCCTCTTGAGGAGCTCGGAGGAAATGTAACAATAATTGGGCGTTCCGTTGTCGGTGCAACTCGAATGGTTTCAGAGGCGGAGCCTTATGAGATTCTTATCAATTCCTACCCTGGCGGTAAACTGAAAGCCAAAATAGATGATCCAAATGACCCAGCTGCTAGGAACGTTAGATTTAACCTTGAACCAAAGTGCGTTTCCACTAAGGAATATGATTGTGTGGAAGCTTATCGTGTGGTGTCTGGCCAACTTGATCAAATGAAGGAACAAATGGTTTACCGGAGGGTGCAAAATGAAACTCGCCCATTACAGAATAAGTAAAGTAAAGAAATATATGATACAAGATAATACAAAATGTGCAGACTACAAGGAAAGATAAACAAACAAGTGTGCCTAAACATCTTTTATAACCGCCATGACGTGCACTTAATCTCTTTGGAGTTTATCAGCGTTGTCTAATTAAATCAAGATCACTAGCACCAAGAACTTAGAGGTAGGAAATGAAGACAATATTCGATAGCTGTCAGCCGCGAGATGAAGTCCTTAAAGGCGAACTCAAAGATGAAATTTTTCGGGCCAGCCTGAATGATGTTCATCTCGGAAAAGCGGAAGATGTGTACCAAGATCCAGGGATTTTCTTTGAGCATACCTATAGAACTGATGGACTTAAAACACTTTTAAATGAGGCTTTAGGTCGGCTCACGAGCGTAAAGGCTGCAAACAGTCCGGTTATTCGCTTGGAAACCTCCTTTGGTGGGGGGAAGACCCACAATCTGATTGCCCTTTATCATTTAGCTAATGGAAAGGTTTCTCACGAAATGGTTTCGGACCTATTACCCCCTGAACTTCTTCCATCGAAACCCATACGGGCTATCCCTCTTATCGGGTCTGACCTTGACCCAAGTGGTGGGATGAATCATGGAGAGATCACTACCTACACATTATGGGGCGAGTTAGCTTACCAGGCAGGTGGGAGTGAGGCGTACAAACTCATAGAAGCCAATGATCGAGATCGGGTTCGACCTGGGGAAACCAGCATTAAAAACCTTTTGGGCAAAGATTCAACGATTATTCTCATTGATGAGTTGGCCGCCTATCTTCGTGCAGCCAAAGGTATCACGGTGGGAGAAACGACGCTCGCTGGGATGACAACGTCTTTTCTTATGTCCCTGCTAGGAGCGGTTGGCAGTCTTGAAAACGCTGTCGTGGTTTATACCCTTGCTGATTCCAGGGATGCATTTGCACAGGAGACAGCACAAATTCATCAGGTTCTTATTGAGGCGTCCAGTGTATCAGCCCGCCAGGAAAGAGTAATCACGCCTACGGCTGAGACAGAAATTGCACCTATTGTCACTCGGCGAATGTTTAGATCCATTGATTCAGCTACTGCAACCGACGTGGCGAAGAGTTATTACGATTTTTTCAATCAATTAATGAGTCAAGAGGTGGATTTACCGCCTAGGGCTGTGCTGGCGGAATATACACAGGAAATGGAAACTGCCTACCCCTTCCATCCCGAATTGCTCACCACTCTCAATCGGAAAACATCTACCATACCCAATTTTCAGAAAACCCGTGGAGCACTTAGACTCCTGGGCATGGTCATCCGAAGGCTTTGGGATAAGAAACCGAAAGACACCTTCCTCATTCATCCTTGTCACCTTGATCTTGAGTTGGAAGATATTGTCAATGATCTTACCAGCCGCTTAGAGCGCCCGAAATTCAGGCATGTGGTTGAGGCAGACATCGTAACCCCCCTCAAGGGCTCCAAGGCCCATTCCCAGGTTATTGATGAGCCATGGCTCCAGGCGGGGAAGCGGCCTTACGCCAGCCTTTCGAGTACAGCGATATTCCTTCACAGCATTGTCCAGGGGGTAGCCTCAGGAGTAGCTCCTCCTGACCTCCTATTGGCATTACTTCAGCCGGGAGACGATCCTGCACTCCTACAAAAAGCCCTCGACCGGCTATACGATACTTGCTGGTTTCTTGAATACGATGGCAACAAATACCGCTTCAAGACAGAGCCTTCTATCAATAAGATCATTGAAGATGAGATGCAGTTAGTTGGACAAACAAAGGCAAAGGCTGAATTGGACAATAGAATCCGGAGCGTCTGGAAAAAGGGACCGCTTTCACCCGAATACTTTCCGGCAGAGGCTGCAGAAGTTGACGATGATACCAAGGAACCCAAACTGGTTGTTATCCATTATGATGCTGCTTCTTCCAGCCAGGAGAAAGAACAGCCACCTGAATTGGTTCTTAAGATCTTTGAACGTACAGGCATCTCAGAAGGATACAGGACATATAAAAATAACCTTCTTTTATTAGTGGCGGATCAGGACCAGATCGATCCCATGGTCAATGGGATGAGGCGATATCTGGCCATAAGGCGAATTGTGAAAGATGAAGAGAGATTTAGGGAGTTTTCCAAGACAGATCGAGAAAAGTTGAAAAATGAATTAGATGAAGCAGAACTTTTCGTCCGGGTGGCAATAACCAAAACTTACCGATACCTCTATTATCCAAGCGCAGATGCCCCGAAAAAAATGGGCCATCTTTCAAGAGAACCTCTCCCAGCACAAGATCAGGGAGATGTCAAAAAAGATCAGTCTCAAGTCATTCTCAAGAGGCTAAAGGATCTCAACAAAGTATTGACGGCAGATGATTCGCCTTTACCCGCGGCATTTCTCAAAGCAAAGGCCTGGCCGGGAGAACAGACCTCCATGACTACCGAGGCCTTAAGAAAGGCCTTTACACAAAAGCTCTCTCTTAAAATGCTCTTGGATATCAATCAACTCAAGAAGAGTATACGTAATGGCATTGATCAGGGCATATGGGTCTATTTTGATACTGACACACAGCGGGCCTATGGAAAGGATGCGCCCCCGCCACCGGTTCAGATCAGTGAACTTTCGGTGCTTTACCTTCCTGAAGAAGCCGAACGTTTGGGCCTTTGGCCCCCAAAAGATACTTGTCCAAAATGTGGTAAACAGAAATCGGAGTGTACTTGTGAGCCTGAGCTTTGTCCAGTTTGCAAGAAAGCGGTTCTGGAGTGCATCTGTGACAGGCCTGTCTGTGCCAAGTGTGGACAAGATCCATGCATCTGCGTGGGTGTGATAAAAGCTGAGGGGCCACCTGCCCAGGCTTTTCAGGCACTCTATGACCAGGCGCAAGATAAGGGAATCAGCGCTTTGGCGAGGCTGCAAATCCAGATTGAAGGTATGGGATCGGAGATTGTAAATGATGTGGTTGCCCTGGGTCTCGCTGTCCCACAGATGGGTAAAGCCGACTGTTCACTCAACTATCATCTGAATACTGAATTTGGAGAAGGGCAAACTTTTACGGCCTCTTTCAATGGCCCTTGGGATCGCTATAAGCGACTTAAAAGCATTACCGATGCCTTTGCGAAAGAGGCCTCCAAGGCCAGCGCACGAATGAACCTATCACTTGATTTTCAAGAAGGCCTGGATCTGCAGGATGACAGATTCGCCATGATGAAAGAGATTCTTACTACTCTTGAAATAGGGAAAATACAGGTGACCGCTGAGCCCAAGAAGGAAGGAGATCAGTCATGATAACCCGACAATTCGAGTTAAAGGTATTCAAGAGAAAAGGTGATGAAATGGGTCTGGCTTTTTCGGAACAGCCTTCTAAAAATGATAAAAACGTAAAGGGTACCAATATAAAAGAAATCAAGATCTGGGGTCTGCCTTTTAAGGTGATGACCGAGACCATCCTGAAAACCCTTAAAAGACAAGGTTGCCGCCCCACTGCATTGTCCTCACAAAGAAAAGACCCATTTATTTTAGACGAAATCTCTGGGGTGAGATTGGGTCTTTTTTTCTTTGCGTTGAAACCTCTACGCAAGGTTACCCGCATGGAGGAGATTATTACAGGTATCGACCGGATGAGTGATGAAGAGGCTTATTACTGGTATGCCAAATGTACAAATGGAAGAAATGCGCAGAGGTTAAGAAAGGCTCTCAGAATTCTACTTGCAGGAGAATAGCCTCATGATTTTGGATTGCGGATTTTGGATTGCGGAGTGAGGTCTATCATTAATACGATATAATTTAAAAACCGTTATAATGTTCAATCATCAGGATATTTTATAATAGTTTGTCTGAAATCTACGATTGAGGCTCCGCGAATAAAAAAGACTTTTGGGGTGAATAAAAAATGATCAAAAGACTAAAAGTTAAAGGTTATAAGTCACTGAGAGACGTCGAAATCCATTTTGAGCCTCTCAGTATTATCTTTGGACCTAATGCAGCAGGGAAAAGTAATATCCTCGATGCCTTGAATCTAATATCCCGGATTGTTACCAAAAGAACTCTTAAAGACGCTTTTGAACAGCATAGAGGACTGCCCCTGGAAAGCTTTTATTATGGCGAAAAAGGTTATGAAAAACTCCTGGAACAAGAAACAGCGGGAGCTCACCTCGAGGTTGATGTGAAACTTTCAGAAAGCACGATTAATTCCGTTGAGAAACTGATCGCAGAAAAACGGAAAGGAATAAGTACTGAAGAGAGACCTCAGAGACGAGTTACAGAGAAATTTCTTCGTTATTCCTTGACAATTCAGGTCTTGCCTGAATCAGGATATCTCCGCGTTATAGATGAAAGCCTAAGAGCCCTTAGAAATGATGGTAAAGAAAAGGTCCGAAAGCCGTTCGTTGAAAAAGAATTGTCCTCTGGGAAAGAGAGGTTGCATCTACGCATGGAAGGCCAGGCCCATCCAATTTACTATGATTTGGGCTTGGATCACTCGATCATGTCTATGTCCCTTTATGAGCCGCATTATCCTCACATCGCGGCATTCCGGCAAGAAATCTCCACATGGCACTTTTATTATTTTGAACCCAGGACACTTATGAGAGAAGATGTGCCTGCTGCAGAAATCGAGGCAATCGGCCCTCGAGGAGATAATCTTGCAGCCTTTTTAAATGCGATCCGGGTCAATGATGGGAAACAAATGGAGTCCTTCAATCGTTCTTTGAAATATCTGCTTCCTACAATTGAGATGGTTGACATAGATCGCACCAAGGAGGGATTGTTGTCATTACGTGTGATAGAAAATGGTATTTCATATTCAAGCAGGGTCATTTCTGAGGGAACCCTCAGAATCTTGGGGCTTTTAGCTGCATTTCACCCTGCTTCTCCCACTACTGTTATCGGATATGAAGAACCGGAGAACGGTGTCCACCCTACACGTTTGAAGCTTATAGCAGACCTCTTTAAGAACACTCAGGAGATGTACGACAAGCAGATCATTGTAAATACCCATTCTCCGATCTTCCCAAGTTATTTTGAAAACCGTTTTCTATTTGTTTGTAGAAAGGAAGGTGCAAATACACAAATTGTACCTTTTAAAAGTGCGGGGCCTCTATTTCGGAGGGAGGATATATCCAAGTCTCTTGAGGAAAGGATCTTACGAGGAGATTATGGCTGCTAAGATTAGAATCGGTTATTTTTTGGAAGATCGGGGGCACGAGATTCTTTTAAAGGCATTTGTTGCCAGGGTTGCAAAAGAAAAAGGACTAAAACTCGGTGATTGGATTGATGATGTCAGAGCTGCAACCGGTGGAAAGTCAATTCAGGCATATAGAAACTTTTTAAGAGACATCACTCGCAAGGGAAGTCCGATACCTTTTGATATCTTGATTGTTGCTTCGGATGGTAATTGTATGGGCTATGTCGACAAGAAAACCCAGCTATTGGGATATGCCAAGAAAGCCAAGTTCTCCCAGCCTGATAATTTAATCTTTGCAATCCCTGATCCGCATATAGAGCGTTGGTATATGGACGATCCTCAGGGATTTAACAAAGCTATCGGCACAGGAGCATTACCCGTGCTTCCTTCCTATAAATGTGAAAAGGGCTTATACAAAAAAGTCATGAGGGATGCCATTGTCGCTTCAGAAGTAACGCCTCAGTTTGGAGGCTACGAATACGGAGAAAAGATTGTGGAAGAGATGGATCTTTACGGAGCGGCCAAAAACGATCCGTCATTAAAACATTTTATAGATGATCTAAGTGATACACTGATAAGGATTAAATCTCAAGATACATGAGGCATTATTGGTAGTTTAATAATCCTGAAAAACAGAAATATGAGAGGATAGATGAGCAAAGAAAGACCAAGGGTTCTGATTGAAGATTGGTTGCCGGTTGCAGCTATTGGAGCTGAGAGCCAAAGAGAACGAGGCGCAAGCAGCGCCTTGCCACCTCTTTATTTTCTCCACGTCTGGTGGGCTAGACGGCCCCTCACCGCCAGCCGGGCTGCAATTTTGGCCAGCGTACTCCCTGCCTACTCCGATAATTGGCCAAAAGACCTGAAGTCTAAGTTTCCAACCGAAAAAGACTACCATAACTGGTTCCTTCGCTTCATCGGCATCCATGGCGATCCGGTTGCTGGTAGGAAACTTATCCGATATGCCAAAGAGAAAAATATCAAGCTCCCCGGTAATCCTTATGGATACTCCCGGGCATTTACTAACGATCCAGAGGAAAATGATTTACAACTAATGCAACGCCTTCTTGAAATAACCTGGGGAAATGGAAATTTAAGCGTATTGGACCCTATGGCTGGAGGTGGCTCAATACCTTTTGAGGCACTACGCTATGGATTTACTACCTATGCTAATGAACTGAACCCTGTCGCTTCCGTAATTCTAAAGGCGACACTTGATTACCCTGCGCGATTCGGAAAAAAACTGCTTGAAGAAATAAACAATTATGGCAAAAGGATGTCAGAAACTATTGAGGAACGTCTTGCTCCTTATTTCCCGCGCCAAAAAGGTGAAAGCATTTTTGCCTACATATGGGCAAGGACAGTGGCTTGCCCGGCGACAGGAAAACCAGTCCCGCTTTCCCCTAACTGGTGGCTTCAAAAGGGTAGCAAACCTGTGGCTGTGAAATTATTGACTGAGCCAAAATGGAAGTCATGTCGATTTGAAATTGTCCAAGGGAAAAACGCTGTTAAATCCAATCCTGATAATGGCACCATCAGCCGGGGTACGGCCATTTCACCTTGGGGTGACGATACCATTGACGGGGATTATATCAAAGCAGAAGCCCAAGCAGGTAGGATGGGCCAACAGCTTTATGTTTTAGGTGTAAAAAATTATGAGGGTAAATCTTTTCGATCACCATCTGAGCGTGACCTCAAGGCGATAAGTATGGCAGAAAAAGAGCTTCAAGCCAAACTCCCTATTTGGGAAGCCAAAGGGTTAATCCCGAGAGAACCCTACCCAGAAGTATCAACTGACCCAAGGCCCCTTCGATATGGTATGAGGACGTGGGGTGATTTCTTCTCTCCACGCCAACTCCTCTCCATAAGCACTTATCTGGAGGTGTTCGATGAGGTCATGCAGGAGGCCCGAAAAGAGCTTCATAACGAAATGGCAGATGCGGTTCAGACATATTTAGCAATTGCTATCGATAAAGCGTGTGACCATAATTCTCGAATGGCTCGTTGGGAGAGTACACGGAACGTAATCAAAGGTACTTTTGATCGTCATGACTTCAGTTTTAAATGGAGTCATGCTGAATATGATGCAGCACATAATCTATTTAACTGGTCTCTGAGCCAAATAGAGGATGCTTATAAGGGTATTTCGGAATTGTCTCAAACTACCCAATTGGGCCTCTTCAGAAGATCCAATGGTAATCCATTAGAAAGACTTTCAATAACTCAATGTAATTCCCAGAATCTATCTGATCTCAAAACCGGCAGCATCAACCTCATCTGTGTAGACCCACCTTATTATGACAATGTGATGTACTCAGAATGTAGCGATTTCTTCTATGTGTGGATGAAAAGGACCCTTGGTAGCGTTTATCCGCAATTCTTTACCGACGAGTTGACCGACAAAGACAATGAAGCTGTTGCTAATGTTGCCCGATTTGAAGGAGTTGGAAGAGGAAACAAAAGAGAACTCGCCGAAAAGGACTATGAACGAAAGATGGCCGCCTGTTTCAGGGAAATGAACCGGGTTCTCCACCCCGATGGTGTTCTGACCGTGATGTTTACGCACAAGAAAGTGGAAGCTTGGGACACATTAGCTCTCGCGCTTATCGGGGCCGGTTTTGCGATTGAAGCCTCTTGGCCAGTTCACACAGAAAGCGAACATAGTCTGCACCAGGCCAAGAAAAATGCCGCCGCTTCCACAATCTTACTGGTTTGCCGGAAAAGAATCGACACAGGAGAACAGGTCTGGTGGGATGACATCAAGGGAAGAGTTCGAGAGGTTGCACGCGAGAAAGCTGCACAGTTCCATGAAGCGGGGATCAGCGGCGTGGATTTATATCTCTCAACTTTTGGGCCAGTCCTTTCGGTGATTTCTGAAAACTGGCCGGTTCTAACAAGCGAGGTGGATGAAAAAACCGGAAACCCCAAACCCTTAAGGCCTGAAACGGCATTAGCCATTGCCCGTGAAGAAGTTATTGCATTGCGCAAGCAGGGGTTACTTCTGGGTCATTCCGTTCAGTTTGATCCTATAACCGATTGGGTGCTCATGGCCTGGGATGCCTTTAAGGCCGAGCAGTTTCCGGCTGATGAAGCCAGAAAGTTGGCTTTGGCTCTGGGTATGGATATTGAGGAGGACCTGATTAGGCAAAAGCGCATTATTACAAAGATACAAAATTTTGTATCCCTACAGCTACCACAGGCCCGACGTCGGAGGGGAGCGGTTGACCCGGAGGCCACGAGCTTTTCCTCACTCATCGATGCAATTCACACGGCCATGCTTGTTTATGAAGAGGATGGAGCAAAGGCGTGCGAGGTCTTTTTAAAGCGAGCGGGTTTGATGAACGATGCCCAGTTCAGGGCAGGTATTCAAGCCTTGGTCAACGCAATCCCATGGACCAAAGAAAAGGATAAATTCAAGCGCCCTGAAGCAGCCACACTTGAGGCCCTATGTCTTGCATTTTTCGAGGATATCTCATTGCCCGTTGAAGAAGAACTGGTGCAATTGCCAGAGCAATTGGAGCTGCAATTGAAAGCCAGGTAGTAATTACATGATTTAGAGGATCATTAGGGCAAAAAAACGACCAAAGCTCAGAGAGAGGAACCTACTGTGTCAAGCCCTTCCCTGAGAGATTATGATTTTGAGATTTCATACGGGCCATCTGATGACCGATTACACAAATTTTACATTCCGGCCTTATCCAGAAGCATATACTATGACCGTAGTGCAGGATATTTTTCTTCTACGGCTTTAGCCGTTGCCGCCGCTGGAGTTGCGCGCCTTATCAAAAACGATGGCACCATGCGGCTTCTTGTTGGAGCCGATCTCAATGAACAGGACGTGGCCGCTATTCAAAAGGGACACGATCTGGCTGAACTCTTAAAAGAAAAGTTCCTTGCTTACCTTGACGATCCCGAAGAATTAGCCAAAAGACGCCTTGAAGTTCTGGCATGGATGGTTGCAAAAGGCACTCTGAAGATAAAGGTTGTCCTCCCACAAAGAGACGGAAAGCCCCTCCCAGCCCCAGAATCCTTGGACTACTACCATCCCAAAGAAGGGCTTTTTACCGATGGGGAGGGGAACCAGATTGCCTTTTCGGGGAGCGTAAATGAATCTGCACAATCCTGGGAGAAGAACTACGAACAGTTTATGGTTTACAGATCATGGGATGGTAGTGCTCCTTATCTAAAACAGGTTGCATATCGATTCGATCGACTGTGGGAAGGAAAGGAGCCTGACTGGATCGCCTTTCCTATTCCCGAGGCCGTAAAAGAGCGGCTCATTAAGTTCAGGCCGAAAATGGCGCCCACCAAAGATCCATTGGAAGAGGTTCCATCTATTGGACCAATTGATGCCGCTGATACCAGGGAACGGCTTCTCTTTCAGTTCCTTCGAGATGCGCCCTATCTGCCCAATGGGAAATTCCTTGCCAAAGAGACAGCTACTGTCCGGCTCTGGCCTCACCAGCAAGCCACCGTGGATGATATCGTCTCAAGGTTTCCGGCACGCTACCTCCTTTGCTCTGAGGTGGGCCTGGGGAAAACTATCGAGGCAGGAATGGCCTTGCGGCAGCTCATTCTTGCGAGAAGAGTCAAACGATGCTTGATCCTCACACCTAAGAGTGTGGGCAGACAATGGCAGGAAGAGCTGTATGAGAAGATGAACCTGAATATCCCATTATTCAGTGAAAACGATTTCACGGATTACTTCCGAAATGAATTGCCACAAAAAGATGGGAACCCATGGGCCGCCCATCCGATCCTGATAGCCTCCTCACAGCTTGCCAAAAGAAGAGAAAAACAGGAAGAGGTCCTTTCTGCAGGTCCGTGGGATTTAATTATCATAGATGAGGCACACCACGCCCGGCGTAAAGACTTTTTAGACGACAGGCGACGCCCAAATCGCTTGCTTGAGCTACTGGAAGGTACTGCCAAACTCCCCGGATTGGCCAGCAAGACTAAGGGCCTGATGTTTTTGACGGCCACACCCATGCAGGTTCATCCTGTGGAAGTATGGGACCTGCTGAAATCTCTTGATCTCGGTGGCCGATGGGAAGCTTCCGATGAAAATTTCCTCCGATTTTTTGATGAGCTTCGCAGGCCTTTCGAGCGGGTTGACTGGAATTTTGTCCTGAACATGTTCGAAGACTCCTTGTCCACCGGTACTGAACTGGATCAAGTATTTGCTGGGATGGCCGAAGACAAGGTAGGTCCCGTGGAGTGGGAGCAAATTAGGCATCTGGCCGGATCAGGTAAAAAGCCCGTAATTTTGAAGCAACTATCCCCTGACGGGCGTCTTTTTCTGACAGATATGGTCAAAAGACACACTCCGCTTAGACGGCTTCTTAAAAGAAGTACACGGAAGCTCCTGCATCACTATAAAGAACAGGGTATACTTCAAGACACAGTGCCTACCCGAAGGCCCAAATCTGTTTGGGTTCCCATGGCTGATGATGAGAGGGTTCTGTACGATCGAATAGAGGAATATTTCAGCGATTTCTATCAAAAATATGAAAGCGAACGCAAAGGGCTTGGTTTTGTAATGACCGTCTACCGACGAAGGTTGACCAGCTCATTTTATGCTGTTGAAAAGAGTCTGGGGCGTCGCCTTGCCTTTCTCAAGGGACAGATTATGCCTGAAGCGCCCCAGGGCCTCACGGAAGAAGACCTGGAGCAGGAAGAGCTGAGCCTTGACATTGGCGAAGAAATGGAGGAAGGCCAAAAATTTTTCGCCAATGAAATTGAGTATGTGGAGGACTTTTTAAGAGAGATTCGAAGACTTAAGGGTGATTCCAAGTGGGAGCAATTAAACGATGATGTTAAGGAGATGCTAAAGAGCCATGAATCACTGGTTCTTTTTACCCACTACACTGATACAATGGACTATATTAGAGAGCAGCTCAGGCAGGTATATGGCTCCCAGGTCGCGTGCTATTCCGGCAGAGGCGGAGAGATATGGAACGGATATAAATGGGTTATTCGCAGCAAAGAAGAGATTAAGAATGCATTTCGGCAAGCCAGGGACATAAAGATCCTTGTCTGTACAGATGCTGCAAGTGAGGGGTTGAATCTCCAGACCTGTGGCATGCTTATCAATTATGACATGCCCTGGAATCCCATGAGGGCAGAACAGCGTATAGGTCGCATCGATCGTATCGGCGGGCACTCTGTGGTATATGTTCGGAACTATTTTTATGAGGATACGGTGGAGGCAAGGGTTTACCAGGCCTTGAGCAGACGGATAAATATGTTCGAATGGGTTGTAGGGGAACTTCAGCCTATCTTGAGTGGCGTTGAGCGTACAATTCAAGAACTGGCTTTAACGCGAAGGGAAGAAAGGAAAACAAAGATTGAAGAGGCCATCCAGCGTTTGGACCAGGAATACGATGATCAGGTTGCCAAAGGGCTTAAACTTGATGATTATCTGCCGGAAGAATTACGAAAAGATACTGAGGAGGAGCCACCCCTTAACCTAAACGATTTGGAAAAAGTTATAACACAATCTCACGCATTGAAATCCTATTGGGAAAATAACTCTGAGTTTCCCAATTCCTGGATTCTGAAATTGGATGATGAGAAAATTCCTTTTACTTTCGATCGAGACATGTTTGATCGTTATCCCGAAACACTTCGACTCCTGACATATGGGGAGCCGATTTTAAAGACCCTTCTTGATATGGTGAGGCCTTTAATCCATCCTGATGAGGTGGATTTGCCTTTAGTAAGATACTCGGTTGATACACCTGAATCAGTAGTGTGTTATTTCGCTTTAAGTGAAACTGACGCCATTCCTATAAAAACGCTAAAAGATCTGCAAAGTTTCTTGGATACTTCTCCCCGTGATGGAAGGCCTGGCAGAAAAGCAGAGGCCCGCGCAAAAGAGCAATTTGAGATACTCATCAAAGAATGGGAGCAGAAAGCATTTGAAAAGAGTCAAATGCAATATCGATCAGGATTACTTGCCCTTGAGGAACAGGGCCGGAGACTTCTTATTAAGGCGGCTTTATGTGATATCAGCATGGCGAATGAGCCTTCGTTGTTCGATCAATCTCCAATAGAAGCTGATTTTGATGAAGAAACAGTTCAGCGATTAAGGAACAAAGGCTATCCCTTGGCTCCGCTATTTCATCTGGTACAGACTGAGGGATTAAAGCCAGAGCCTACTGATCCATTCTGGTTAAGAGTTCAAGGGAAATCTGAACGAGAGATTCGAGGAATACAAGATTATTTGCGGCGGGAAATTAAAAAATTGGTGGAGACTCTTAATGAGGTGAAGGGTAGGGCCTTGGAAAAACCTAAAGCAGGGCCAATTTCAATTCAGCGATTCTACAAGGAAGTCAAAAGGGAGAGGCCAAAGCTGGTCTTAGTTAAATCTGTTCCTCGTGAAGAATGGTTCAAGAGATTTTTGCCCATTTATTCACTGAAGGCAGCGGCCGGATATTTCGGCAGCGGTGAAGCGGTGGAGCCGGATGGCTGGGTTGAGGTAGATAGTCTAGGCAAATTGGATGAAAATATGTTCGTGGCTCGTGCGGTGGGAAGATCCATGGAACCAAAAATCCAAGATGGCGATTACATCGTTTTCAGAGCCAATCCGACGGGTTCTCGTATTGGAAAGATTGTACTTGTCCAGTATCGCGGACCGGAAGACCCAGAGACAGGTGGAGCTTATACAGTCAAAAAATATCAATCAGAGAAAGTACCGGATGAAGAAAGTGGCTGGCGGCATGAGAGGATTATCCTTTCTCCCTTGAATCCAGAATTCTCACCAATCATACTGGATGGAGATCAAGAAATGTCGGTGAAGGTGATCGCAGAGTACATTGGAACTCTGGATAAATAACTTTTGTATAGATACATATGGCGACCTTTCTCGTCATCATACGAAAGGATGAGCAAAAATACGATGAATATCGCACGAAGCGGGTAATTCTGGAATGCTATGATGCTATGGCAGAGGCCGCTAAAACTGGTCGACCTTGCCAAACTATGCTTGATCCAGCACCAGCCGACACAAGTGTCGCCCATCCACCGAGGAGGACCAGGGAATGAGAAAATATAACTTGTTTTCAGCTAATTGTTTGAATATCATTCATAAAATATGTAACTTCAAAGGAAAGAGTCTATTATGAAAATGATCGCACCTTCGCATGAGATACTTAATATGCAAGATGGCGAATCCATCCTAAAACGTATCGAGTTGGCTGGACGTACCTGCTATAAATCCGAAGATCGTATTACTCCAGATTCAGCTAAAGGGTTCGTGAAACGCATTCTTGATTCTGGGCATCACAGTGTGATTGAACATATCAACATCACGGTTCGATTTATTTGCGACCGAGGGGTCAGTCATGAATTGGTCCGCCATCGACTCGCCTCCTACAGCCAAGAGAGTACAAGGTATGCTAATTACTCGAAGGATAATTTCGGAAGCGAAATAATAGTTATAAAGCCTCTTTTTTGGTCCGAAGATTCACCAGAATATAGGGAATGGTTAAAGGCTATGGAAACTGCTGAGCAGGCCTACATGAGATTGATTGAGCTAGGCGTTAGTCCAGAGCAAGCCCGCAGTGTTCTTCCCAACAGTCTCAAAACAGAAATAGTCATGACCTGCAATATTAGGGAGTGGAGGCACGTTTTCAACCTGAGATGCTCCAGAACTGCCCATCCACAAATGCGTGAGATCATACTTCCCTTGTTAAAAGAATTTCACGAAAAGCTCCCTATTCTTTTTAATGATTTATATGAGAAACATTGCTATGAGAAATAGAGGATCTTTATTTCTATCTAAGCCGGAAGTGGAAACAGGTATGGTATTAAGAGGCAGATACTTTACTCCTCAGGATTTACTATTGGTTTCTCGAATCGTTGAAGAGAACTATGAACATGGAAGGACTAGGGCGTCTATAGAAATTTGCAAGGCTCTGGATTGGTTTCAGCCTAACGGATGGCTAAAGGATAGAGCATGCAGAGATGTTCTATTAACATTGGGAAAAAACGGTTTTCTCATTTTACCCCCTCGGAAATCAGCTGTTTCAAATAAAAGAAAAAGGGTGAAAAAGAAATGTTTCAATGAATTGATTGACACATCACCTATAACAAAAATTGATTTCTCCTCAATCAAGTTCCAACAAGTTAAAGGGACTCAAAAAGAGCCAATGTGGAATTGGGCAATGAACAGCTACCATTATCTTGGATTTAGAGTATTCGTTGGTAGAGCCTTGAAGTACTTAGTCTATTCAAATGACATAATCATTAGTGCAATCGGCTGGTGTGATCCAGCATGGAAATTAACACTGAGGGACAATCTGTTTCATAGCCTTGGCATCGATATTGAAGAGATTCGTTTGAAAGGTATAAACAATGGCCGATTTCTAATAATGCCTTGGGTTCGCGTGAGGAATCTAGCTTCCTATTTGCTATCTCTCGCTACCAAAGTCGTTCAGGAGGAATGGTCTCTTTATTATCAGGTAAAACCAATCTTTCTCGAGACATTTGTTGATCCCGAAAGATTTTCTGGGACCTGTTATGAAGCGGCAAACTGGATCTTCTTAGGAAGAACCCGAGGATATCGAAAGTGCGGTCAAGTATACCTAAATAACCAGAGACCAAAACTAATGTTTCTTTATCCACTAGATAAGCACCTTAGAACAGAAATCATCACAAACCCTGGAAGGAGTGAACATGGCATACCTAAGTGAAAAAAACATCAAAGAACTTACAGCCGATTCACTCATACACAAAGAAGCTCTTATCAGTCGTCATAATTCTTCTGCAAGTTATCGCTTCATCGAGAATCATAAGCACGGAATGAAGGGAGTTGTTTGGAGGGCCAAAGATGATCTTGGCAATGATGTTGCTTTAAAGATAATTCCAGCCGAAGATTATAGCGGTCGTAGTATCATAGACGAAATAACCGAGGCCAGCAAACTGGGAGAGGACTATTTTGCTCGAATAGTCTTCTTCGGTCATATATCCATTAACGGTGATGAATTTTCAACAGATTACGAGGCCATCGTTACAGAATGGATTGAAGGGATTTCCTTTGATGAATTTGTATTTAGAAACCTTACAAGTGTCAGCGCATTTCTCAATCTTGCAGAACATCTATTTAGGGCCGTAGCTGCCTTAAGGGAAAAGGGACTCTGTCATGACGACTTGCATCCAGGAAATGTCTTAGTTGGTATTAAGCCGGATCCATTAAACAAAGAAAAAATATATCAGTTGAAATTTATTGACACAGGCAGCATAAAGCGTATCGAGACGAGGGGCTATTTACTGGATAACTTGAGAAAAGAAATTAAAACTTTGGAATCTGCCGTTGAGAAGAATAACGAACGGCTAACGGCAATCCGGCAGTTCTACCTATGGAAGCTGCCTGATGATCACCTCCGGGCTATAGAGTGTCTTCTTCATGCAGCTAATGCCCTGTGCAGAAACTATAGTCTTCTTGATTCTTGGGAACGGCGATTTGTGGATCGTCTCTTGCCCTTTTTCCAACGAGCAACTGATGATGATTTAGGAAGACGGCTTGATGACCCAGAAATGTTTATAGAAGAATTAGGAGGTCTTAGTAAGACATGTAGATATCAAGAAGCTAATGGGACGACCCAGCTTTCCTCCCCATTCGATTATATTTCCTCTGAGATGATCACAAATGACAAGGAATTTGCAGAGCTTTTTTCAATAGAATGTCCTTGGCTTAAGGAGTGCAAAAATTTGGAGCCAATTTATATTTATGGGCCCAGAGGATGTGGAAAATCTTCTGTATTAAGATGGCTCTCCTTAAAAACAATATTATCAGATCCCGCAAGAAGCCTTCAAAACCTCAGAGAGATTGGGATTTACGTTTCATGTTCCGTAGAACTCCGTTCAAGATTTTGGTTACTCAATAATGATACTATTGATAGGCTCCAAGTCCAGATTATCCGCTTTTTTAACCTCCTATTGCTTGAAGAGCTCTTTGATACATTAAGGCTTACCCTAAAATCTCAAAATAGATTGTTCTCAGAGTCATGGTTTTTTGAATCAGATTACAGAGGATTTGCTCAAGCAGTTACTGAACGAATTACAGGATCAAAGGATAAACCAAGATTGCAAGGCCAGGATGTGTTTGAGCATCTTAAATGTTTAACGCGGACCATACGATGGGATACATGGGCCAGTATAAGACAAAATGAAATTGAATCAGGACTTCCTGATCCTTCCTTAATCACAGATATTTGTAGCTTGTTATTTGATTATTTCGATTTCCTGAAGAATTGCTGTATAACATTTCTTATTGACGATTACAGCAACCAAAGGATTCCCGAGCACTTACAGAAAAAGCTTAATCAAACAATTTCCTTTGCTAAGCAGGGCATTCCGATCTTTAAAGTATCTTCAGAGTATCAAGGGGTGAACCTTGAGGGAATTCAAGAGGGGAGGGAAGTTATTGAGGTCAATATAGGTGAGAAATATACAAGCCTGGGGGACAATGGACACATTTTCATCTCTGATATTCTGAACCGACGTTTGGATAAGGCTGGTTATGCTGGGAACACCGAGCAATTACTCGGCAAGTCTGAATATTCCAGTATAGCCAAAGCATTAGTTGATGAAGAGGTTGGCCGACCATTCTACTATTATGGTATTGATTGCGTTCACCAAATATGTTCTGGAGATGTAGCTCTTGCTCTAGACTTGATTAAGAAAATATTCGATATAGCCGGAGTTGATAAGGAGTCTATAGATCGGATTTCGCCAAACATACAGCATAAAGCAATTCAACAATTCTCTCATGATGAAATCCGCCGAATCAGACATGTTGTTCCTTTCGGTGAAGAGATGTATGACATCGTCTGCTATCTTGGAGCATTGGCTAAGGCTGTTTCGATGAGCAAAAAAAGTGGCCGTGTAGATAAAAGTGGCGATCCAGTTTGCAAAACACACTTAGATGTGAGAATGGTAGCAATAAGAGATTTGGAGAAATCAGCGATAATTCTGTCTAATATGTATAATCTTTTGAAATCCAAAGCTATTTTATTTAGCATTCAAACGAGTAGATCAAGGATTTCTGGGGAAACCGATAGGCTCCAGATAAGAAGGATCTATCTACCTGCGTTTAAAGCCCCATTGAAAAGAGACGTGCCGATCAAAATTGATACTGAAGACGATTTAAAATCCCTTTTGACAAACCCACAGACATTTACAGAACGGGAATTAAAGAGATCTGATATTGATGTGAAACAACTGGGGTTTGCATTTATGGAGGGGTTGATAAGGCCCAGGGAGAAATAATATGGAAATATATAGACACGAAATATCCGATATACTGAAGGAACTTCCAGAGATTGAGCCTTTCAACCCACCTTTACCACTTCATAATGTCTAATTCCAGTAACCTATTGAAAAAATACATAATATTAAATTTATTAAAACATGACACGCCGAAGAAAGTATCTTGACAAATCATTTATAATGGCTA
>SDBV01004683.1_pt1 | contig 19530 bp, 15 predicted proteins | sample 2277081 | NCBI WGS metagenome assembly SDBV01 (sample SAMN10402039, study PRJNA504765) | marine sediment metagenome | isolation source: marine sediment core GS10_PC15, 223 cmbsf | place: Arctic Ocean: Southern Knipovich Ridge | collected 2010
GACCCGGTTATTGTAAAGACATTGAAAACGTGCATCACAGATATTGACGTTGTACTGAACTGATGAATCCATCCCGCATCCCCCGCAATTAACAAAGGGCAACCGCAAGGGATTGCCCCTACACGGCGCAGAAGAATTTATACGGCCCAAAAAGTTAAAATATATAGTTATGAATATTCCTGAACTGCTCGCCCCTGCGGGCAATTTCGAAAAACTGAAGACCGCACTGCATTACGGCGCTGATGCTGTTTATATGGGCCTGTCCGATCTAAGCCTGAGGGCAAAGGCCGATAATTTCACTAAAGAAGAGCTGAAAGAGGCCATCGACTTCGTTCACGGGAAGAATAAAAAAATCTATATTACGGTCAACATTTTCCCCCATAACAGGGACATTTCCCTGATAGAGGAACATCTGGCTTTCCTTAATGAAATATCTCCCGACGCATTGATAATCTCTGATCCGGGCATATTGGAACTGGCTTCAGAAATTGCTCCTGACATTCCTGTCCATATAAGCACCCAGGCAAACATAACCAATTACCGGGCCGCAAAGTTCTGGGAAAGCGAGGGTGCAAAAAGGCTTGTGCTTTCAAGAGAGCTTTCGGTCGATGAGATTAAGGAAATACGCGATAACGTTTCCCTTGAGCTTGAATGTTTTGTGCATGGTGCGATCTGCATTTCCTATTCCGGCAGGTGTTATATAAGCAGTTTTCTCGCAAACCGTTCGGCAAACCTCGGGGAATGCACAAATTCATGCAGATGGAATTATGTATTGTCTGAAGAGAAGCGGCCTGATAAGCAGATGCCTGTATATGAAAACAGCAGAGGAACATATGTAATGAGTTCGAGGGACCTCTGCATGATTGAACATCTTGATAAGCTTGCCGGCGCGGGGATTAACAGCTTTAAGATCGAAGGCAGGATGAAGGGGATCAATTATGTGGCCGGGGTCGTTAAAACATACAGGGAAGCTGTTGACAGTATCGGTAACAAGCCATACAGGGCCGGAGAACAGTGGATGAAGGAGCTGTCAATGTTTTCAAACAGGGGATACACTACCGGCATGTTCTTCGGCAGACAGCCTGATGCCGGGTACAATCACTTTGATGAAAGCGCTTACATGATGACCCATGAATTTGTCGGCGTTGTCAGTTCCGTCAACAACGGAAAAATAGAAGTTGCATTACGAAACACTCTGAGGATAGGTGATAATATTGAATTTCTTTCAACGGGACTGGAAGACAGGACTTTTGAGGTCAGAGAAATTCTTGACAATAACGGCTCCCCTCTCGAATCAGGCAGAAATGAAGAAACCGTCCTGCTCCCAATGCAGAAAGGTGTGAGGGAGAATGATTTGATAAGAAGACCGCTTACGACGGAATCGGAGTATTAGAATCTTCCTGCAGTTCCTGAGTCTCTTCCTGAATTATTGCGCTGACTGGTTCAGGAGTATCAGAATCTTCCTGCTGTATTTGGGGCTCTTCCACTTTTACGGTTTTCACAGGGGCCGGCTTGCTTCTGATTACATTACGTGCAATATCATAAAAACTGGTGCTGGCTATGCTGTCTCTTTTCTTGTTCAGAAATTCAGGCATGTTATTTATTGACATGCCGAGTATCTTGTCATATTGAATAAGCCCGAGACTTTCAAGAGAAAGACTCAGGTAATTCTTTGAAACTGTTTTAACGATATTGCCGACGTCTCTTTCCTTGCTGTTCCTGATCATATTAACTATAAATTTTATATTCATGTTATCAAGACAATTTTCCAGTTTTTTCTGCAGTTCCCCATCCAGTGATTTAAACTCCTCCCTGAGTTTCTCAACCGAATCAATCCCGTTTTCCGCTGCCGGAGTGCTCGCGCGGTTGATGAGTTCCATGGCATAATAATCCTTGCTGAATGTCGTCTTTAAATGCCGGTAAAAACTGGACTTTATAAACCCGTAGGCATTTTGAATGGAAGTTATCTGCGGAGTGAGTACGACTATTTTATTCGGTGCATACAGAAAAAAGTCCATGGACGTAAAAGATGTTCCTGCCCCGAGGTCCAATAGTATGAAATCAGCTTCAAGTTTTTTGAGGTGATTGAAGAGCCGGGTTTTCTGCGTATTTTTAGGATTGGCTATCCCCAGTATATCATCAGCACCGCAAACCAACTTTAAATTATCGACCGGGGTATCAATTAAGACCTCTTCAATACTTTCAACCTTCCTGCTGATAAAGTCTGCAAGGGTACAGAGAGGATACCTTATGCCCGCCAGTGTATGGAGATTACTTCCCCCGAGGTCTGCGTCAACAAGTACGACCTTCTTCCCCTGTCTGGCCAGAGAAGAACCGAGCAGTAATGATACAATGCTCTTGCCGACCCCTCCTTTGCCGCCCCCTACCGCCCAGAATTTATTCTTAATATCTTCCATAGTTCTTATCTATACCTTTTTTTCGAATTGTTTCCAGAGGGTCCACATCATATTCTGATCTTTATTTTTTGATGTCATTAATTTGGTGAAGGCTTTTTCCTGCCAGTCTTCCAGGTTCTCATACTCAATCCCTATCTCAATAAAAAACTGTTCAGGACTATTTCTTTTTATCCTTTTAGCACTTGAAACTACCGCCATCTTCTCTCCTTCAGGCATATGTATGATAAGCTTCATTTTTATATCAGACAGCTCAACAGGGCCGACCCTTCCATACCTGTCTTCAAAATACACGCATGCCCCGCCCAGGGATATGTTTTCGATATAACCATTGAATACCGTATTTTCCATATTGTCCTTCGTCCCTGAAAGGATTTTAATTTCCACAGGATACGCAAATTCCGACCGGTCAAACTTTCTTCTATCACTTAAATCATCGTTTTTCATATGGCTTTGTCCCCTTCCACTTATTTTATCGGCTTTATCTGATTGTTTCTTAAGGTTTATTGTCCCAGCGTGCTGCATCCCAAAGCTGCGGCTATTTCTTATATTGGTCCCAGAGGCCCAGCATCATATTTGTGTCCTTGTTTTTCATGGCAATCAAATTGTTGATTACCTCAGTCTGCCACTCCTCAACTGAATCGAATTCCATCCCCATTCTCAGGGAAGACCTTTCAAAATCATCCTCCGTATTCCAGCGGACAGATGAAAGAATAGAGAGATTCTCGCCTTTAGGCGAAAAAATTGAAATTTTGACCTTTGAATCAGATAAATCCTCAGGTTTAATCAGTCCGTTCTTATCTCTAAACTGTATACATACGCCTTTAACAGAAATATTCTCAAGAAATCCATTTAAATGAATGGAGCGAAGAAACGGAGAAAAGAATTTAAATTCAACAGGATAAGCAAATTCATAGCGTGCATGCCTTCTCCTCTCATGAATAGTAAGTTCATCCATGATATTAATATCGGATAAACCCCTTGATTCTTTAATCAGACTTCAAGTATCAAATATAATCGATAGATATCTGCAGGCAGGTATAATCATAATTGGTGGCGGTGGCTGGACTTGAACCAGCGACTCTACGGATATGAGCCGTATGCTCTGACCGACTGAGCTACACCGCCGAAAAAGTGAGGCAAGACTTAAAAAGTTAACAAAAATACCCCTTCAAAGTCAATACAGAACAAGCTTTTTCAGCGTTTTTCAAACAGTTCAATAGGTTGAAACAGTTGAAACGACTGAAACAGTTCTTTTCCATCTTCACTCGTAATTCGTAATTCGTAATTTTCTGTATCGATTGTAACGGTTTGAACTGTTTTTTTAAAGTGGTATAATAGTCCATGCCGCGACCAAAGATACTTTATCAATGCCAGAGTTGTGGGTATTCAAGTCTGAAGTGGCTTGGAAAATGCCCCGAATGCGGAGAGTGGAACAGTTTTACCGAGGAAGAGAGGATTACAAAACTGAAAAGCGGGAAGACCGCCGAGCCCGTTATGCTTTCTGAAGTTACAGCTGCACAGGACAGCAGATATTCTACTGAGATAAGCGAGTTCGACAGGACCCTCGGGGGAGGGGTCGTAATGGGGTCTGTAGTCCTTATCGGCGGAGACCCGGGCATTGGAAAGTCTACCCTCATCCTCCAGGCCCTTAAAGGGCTTGCAAAACTGGGCAAGGTCCTTTATGTCTGCGGCGAAGAGTCCCCCGAACAGGTCAAGATACGCGCCGAGCGGCTCCATATCAAGTCCGGTGAGATAATCCTCCTGCCGGAGACTTCTCTGGAAGGAATAATCTCTGTTATACAAAAGATCAGTCCGCACATCATCGTGGTTGACTCGATCCAGACCGTCTTCTCGTCCGAACTCCCTTCAACACCCGGGTCCGTGGGACAGATAAGGGAATGTGCGACAAAACTTATGTTCCTTGCAAAAAAGCAGGGCATCCCTCTTTTTCTTATTGGACACGTGACAAAGGAAGGAGCAATTGCCGGCCCCAAGGTGCTTGAGCATATTGTTGACACGGTCCTCTATTTTGAAGGTGACAAGGGCAATCCCTTCCGGATATTGAGGGCAGTTAAAAACAGGTTCGGACCAACAAATGAGATCGGTGTCTTTGAGATGATGGAAACAGGCCTTAATGAAGTTGACAACCCCTCACAGCTCTTCCTTTCAGAGAAGCCTGAAAATGTTCCCGGCTCCGTTGTTACGGTCAGCCTTGAAGGCACAAGGCCGCTGCTTGTTGAGATCCAGGCCCTTGTCTCGGCATCGAGCTTCGGAGTGCCGAGAAGGACGGCGCTGGGAGTAGATTACAACAGGGTCAACCTGTTGATCGCGGTCCTTGATAAACGCCTTGGGATGCAGCTGGGAGGAATGGACATTTATGTCAATGTTGTGGGCGGACTCAGAATTGACGAACCCGCTATCGACATCGCAATAATGGCCGCCATTGCATCTTCCTTTAAAAACCAGCCGATAGGCAACGGGATCTTCACTTTCGGTGAGGCCGGCCTGTCAGGGGAGCTGAGGGCAATAAGCCAGGCAGACACCAGGATAAAGGAAGCTGCAAAACTGGGCTTTAAAAAAGGTATCGTCCCTTCCGGCAATTCGAGCAGGACAGAAGAACAGGATATCGAGATAATAGGAGTTAAGAATGTTGAAGATGCCATACAGATTCTTTTTTATTAGTTTATTTATTTTTTTTCTCGGCTGCGCCCCGAAAATAGTATCACCGCCGCCGCCCCAATACCTGAAGCAGGACCTTTCGCTTGACGAGATTATCGCAAAAGTCAGCACAGATGTTGAAGTCCTTAAGGCAATAACGGACATAACTATAGAAAAGAATAATAAACCCCATGATTTCTTTAATGCCTCTGTGCTTGTCAAAAAGCCCGGCTGGCTGCATATGAGGATATATAAATTCGGTATGCTGGTGAAAGACTTTGTGATCAAGGATGGCGAACTCCATGTCCTGTCCGGCAAGGGAGACAAAAACCTGAAAAAGCTGGGCACTGAATTTTACAATGCAATATTCTGGTGGGACGATATGAGCAACGCTGTTATGCACAGAAGGGAAAACGAATATATTATCAGGTCAGAGGACAAGGAGATCCACCTTGACAGGGCCACACTGCTACCGCTTAAACAGGAGACAATGTCCTTAAACACAAAAATAAACATCACTTATGATAAACCCCGAAAGGGAGAGAACGGGTTCTGGTATTCATCGGAGATGGAGATATATATAAAAGATTTTAAATTTTCCGTCAAACTGAAGAAACTGCTGAAGAACCCTTCCCTGGGTGAATTTGATTTCAGGACCCCTTCAAAGATCTAAAAAAAAATCCCCTAATCCCCCTGCCCGGGATTATCCTTTTCACCAGTAGTTTCGCTGATCTCACTCTGAGCTTCGCTTATCTCAACTTCAGCCTCACTTTTAGCGGCTTCAACTTTATCCGGGTTCAGGTCAAGGTTATCTGCAATGGATTCAATAATTCCCTCGTCAATGGGCTTCTTTTTAGCAAAGAAACCTTCCAGTATGGCATTGTCGCATATAATATTTATCAACCGGGGAACACCCATGGACCGGTTATGAATTGTAGTAATGGCCCCCGGAGAAAAGATGTCTTCTTTGCCGCCGGCAATTTTCAGCCTGTGATTAACATACTCCCGCGTAAGGCCCTCATCAAATCCCAGCATTTTGTATTTCATGGAGACCCGCTGTTTTAAAGGCATGTCCATTGCAAGTATATCCTCAAGTTCAGGAAGGCCAAACAGTACAAGGGTCAGAAGGTTCCCTCCTTCAATCTCCAGGTTGAGGAGACCGCGAAATTCCTCCATGATCTCTTTGGACTTGAGCATCTGCACTTCGTCCATAATGACTACGGCTTTCAATCCCGATTCATTTATTTCTAAAAGTCTCTTATGAAGCTGGCTCAAAATTTCGAGCTTGCTGTCACCCGCATCCTCTACCCCAAGCTGCAGGGCGATTCTTTTCATTAACCAGTCAGAAGTAACGGACGTATGGAGTACTATAAGCAGGGCGGCTTCATAATGCTCTTCATCCAGTTCGTCCAGCAGCCTTCTTGCAAGCGTTGTTTTTCCTGTACCGACATCCCCTACAACTACAGCAAGGCCCTTCATGCTGTCAACAGAATATTTAAGCCTGAGAAGCGCTTCCGAGTGCATGGAACTGCTGAAGAAGAATTTACTGTCAATAGTATTGGAGAACGGATGCTCCTTTAAGTTGTAAAATTCCAAAAAATCCATAACTTTTAAAATAGACAAAACTGTGTGACAGGCAGCAGTTCACCCGATCCAGGGCCTGTTATGACCCGTTAACATTTACTAATATAACATTTTGCAATTTAAACTTAAAGGTAAGATATCCTGCTTTTCTTTGGCTTTGGTCGGGTTTTCAAAACTTCCAGTTTTTGGGGAACGTCCCTGAAGGCCGGGTCCTGTTTACAAATATCATTATAAGCCTTTTGCGCATTGTCATTATCGCTATTATTAAAATAGGCCTCTGCCAGTTCATACAGTACATCAAGATAACCGGATTCATCGGGAGACATGGTCTCAATTACTTTTTTAAACTCTTTTGCTGCACTTTCATAAGAGCCTTTTTCCACGTAGCATAATGCAAGAAGCCTGGAATTTCGAGAAATATTTTTCGAATCCCCTGCTGCTTTCTGAAGTTCCCGGATAGCTTCATCCAGTTGTCCCTCACGTTTGAAATTCATTCCAGCCTGAAAACATGCTTCATAATCTCTTTCTCCGGTTTCGGCTGACACCTCATCCGCTTCTCCACCCGTATCCTGCAGTATTTCATTCATGGCAGTATTCATATTGGTTGTATTCTCCTGAGGTGCGGTTCCTGACGGCCCTTCTGTGCCTGCCGAAAGCTTAAGGGCATTCAGTCCACTTTCAATCTCTTCGTTGCCCGGGGATGAGGAAAGCAGTTCTTCATAGATTTTTATCGCCTCATCTTTCAGTCCCTGCTGGGCATAAAAATCTGCTTCAGTTTTTTTCTCCGTAAAAGATTCAGGAGACAGTTTCTTCCTGTTTTTCTCCTGAACTCCGTTTGCTTCCTGTTCCCCGGCTAGAGTAATTTCATCCACACCCTGAGTTTCCGTCTCTTCAGCCGCGGGCTCCTCCTGCTCAGCAGGTAAAGCATTTTCAAGTTCCAGGATCTTCGCCTTAATTCCTTCATCATCCTGAACTAATTCACTGAGTTCTTTATATGACTGGAGTGCTTCCTCAAGAGATTCCTGTTTTTCATAAAGGGCGGCCATCCCCTTCAACTCCATTATTAATACTTCATTGTCACCTTTACCTCTATAAACATCTATGAAACGCTGTCTTACAGGTATTGACTGTATGTCAATGAAGTTATTCAGAAGATTAAAGGCTTCAGACCAGTTTCCTGCTTCAATCGATTTATCTATGGCAGGCTGAAATTCCTCCCAGGCGCTTTCAATCTGGTCGTCTTTGAGATAAATGGCGCCGAGCAATTTCTTTACATCAGTATCCTGAGGATCCACTTCAATTAATTTCGTAAGTACCTTTTGGGCCTGTTCTGTTTTATCGGCCTTAATTGCAAGCTCTGAATACTTAAGCAGAACGTTTCTGTCATCCGGAGCAATTGACAAGGCCTTTGATAAATAATTCAGGGCCTCCTCTGTATTGTCAGCCTTATCCAATATATTACTGAGGCCGACAAGTGAATTTATGTTCTCCGGGTCAAGTTCAATCACTTTTTGATAAAACTGCTCCGCTTTGCCGGGGTCCCCCTTTTCCAAACATTCGGACGCAATCAGACCAAAACCCTTCAAGGCCCTTTCTTTCTGTCCCAGCTCATAGGAAAGATCAGCGATCCTGATTTTGATATTTATATCCAGGGGAGAAGCACGGAGGGCCTTTTCGTAGACTTCCAGTGCCTTTTCATTGTCACTGTCTGCAGCGAGTTTGTCGGCAATTTTTAAAAGGTCATCGGCAGCCTGACTGTTAAAACCTCTTTCAGCATTAAGTTCCGCTAGTGCAATACGGGCATCCAGCTTGTGGGGTACAATATTAAGTACCTTTTTATAAAGGGCTATTGCTTTAGGATAGAACCCTTCACTCCTGAACATACCAGCAGCCTTTGAAAAAGATTCCACAGCATCATTCTGCGCTCCTTTTTTAAGGTACAGATCACCTATCGTATTATGAATATTCCCGTCTTTGCTGACTTCTGCAAGTTTTGACCATTCGGCAATAGCATCGTCAATTTGGCCCCTTGCAGTAAATTTCTGGGCAGCGTTTATTATGGAGTTTTTGTCAAGCATACGAGTTCACAGTAATATAAAAATATGATAGTAGCTTATCAGGACAAAGTCAACGGTGAACAGCCTGATTTTTGAAGTATAACCTATTAAAAAGACTACTTAAAGTACTGCAATATACAGTATATTCTTTAAAAAATACTTTTTTTCTTAACATTTATAACCAGTTATTGAAATCCGTAGTTCTTTAGATTCGAGGAGTTTCAGAAAGTCTCTTAGATCTTTGTACGCCATATGCGGTATATGATACAGGATAAAGTATTCAGGATACAAGACAAATGAGCTGCCCGGCGGTAGAGCTTCGAGGAATTTTCATGATAAATGCTATAATTGCTGGAGAAATTTTATGCTCTTCTAAATTGATTAACATGTAATCATGGCAAATCTTAAAATTCAAGACCTCTCAAAATCATTCGGCAGCACAAACGTCATCAACAACATCTCCTTCGATGTCCGGGAAGGTGAATTCTGCATCCTCCTCGGCCCGTCCGGATGCGGGAAGACCACTGTGCTCAGGCTGATCGCAGGGCTTGAACAGCAGGACGGAGGAGAAATATTTATAGGAGAGAAAGAGGTCAGCAACCTCACCCCAAAGGAAAGAGATATCGCGATGGTCTTTCAGAGTTACGCCCTCTACCCGCATATGAACGTCTACGAAAACATGGCCTTCTCCCTGAAAATGCAAAAACAGCCGAAAAACGAAATTGACGCAAAGGTGAACAAAACTGCAAAACTACTGGGGATGGAAGAGCTATTAAACAGAAAACCGAAAGAACTGTCAGGAGGTCAAAGACAGAGAGTTGCAATCGGGCGGTCGATTGTGAGAAATCCAAAACTCTTTCTCTTTGACGAGCCGTTGTCCAACCTCGATGCCAAACTCAGAAGTACGATGAGAGTGGAACTGGCAAAGCTCCACCAGAAACTGAAGGCAACAACAGTATATGTAACCCATGACCAGACAGAGGCAATGACCCTCGGGGAAAAGATCGTCCTCTTTGATCAGGGCATAATACAGCAAATCGGCACCCCTGATGAGGTTTATCATAAACCTTCCAATATCTTTGCCGCGACCTTTATAGGAACTCCCCAGATTAATCTTCTTAAAGGCAATATATCTGTCAAAGAAAAAAATACTGTTTTCAATTCTGAAGAGATCTCAATAAATCTCGGGATGAATGAATCATTAAATAAATACTCAAGCGGGAAAATAACAATGGGCATCCGGCCCGAAGCATTAACCCACGGAGAAGGCCCGATCAAAGGCAGCCTGGAATTAATAGAGCACCTCGGCCCGGAGACTCTCCTTTATGTAAGGGTCAATGACACAAGGCTGATTGCAAAAGCCCCCTCTGATTTTCAGGGAAAAAGCGGAGAGAACATTTCATTAAACCTCGGGGATACAGGAATACACTTCTTTTATAATGGGGAAAGGATTACCAGCAAAAACTGATGGATTTTTGATTGGAAATGAAAATTGCAGAATGCAAAAAATTAGACACGACAGGCATTTAATGATATAATTTCACCATATTCTTTTTCCTTACATATTTATAAATTAAGCTCTAGTAACATACGTAAAATAACTGTTTCCCGATAAAGCCAAACCCTTATACAGAGGGTACGGAAAGCTTCGGATCTTTTGGGGAGAAGATCGCCGGGCTGCCAAAGGATAAACTTTGGTAAGCCCGGCTTTTCTTTTTTTTATCACCGGGGGGGCGATGAAGAAAAAATGAGGAAAATTCAAATTCTCACCCTTATCTTTTTGTTCCTGTTTTTAAACTCTGTCATGCCGGGGAGTTTGAATGAATTACGGGGAAAGGCTTTCACAGACCCGTCATATCGGGTAAATATGCCTGAAGAGTGGAAGAAGAAAAAGATAAAGTATGAGACCTGGGCAGAGGGTGCGGACCTTGCAGTTTCAATTAACCAACACCTTTATCTTGCGGTTGTACCTATTATTAATAAATACGCAAAGGAGAATGATTTATCAATTGCCATAACAAAAAAAAGCATCTGTGCAAGTACTACGGGAAGGCTCGCCAGCAAGTCAATTGATATAGGAACTTTCTGTTGTCCGCTTGGATTGAGAGACCGGCTTCCGGGCCTCAGGTTTTACACAGTCGGTATAGCACCAATAGGTTTTCTGGTGAATTTTAGTAACCCGATTGACAATATCACATTTGAGGAAGCGCAGCAGGTATATCTGGGAGAGATGCGCCGGTGGTCTGAATTGAAGGGAGCAAATGTATTGATTCATCCGGTGACAAGACTGCATTGTAAGATGAGGCCGGGGGGGTGGAAAGTATTACTAGCAAGCGAAGAATTCTTTTCTCCCCAACTTAACGATGTTTCAACCATTAATGACGTGATTGTCAGTGTGGCAAATGACCGGGATGCAATAGGGTTTGAAAGTTTATGGCAGATCAACAACCATGAACGAAGTCAAGATGTAAAAGTAATAAGGATGAACGGTTATGACCCTGCAAAACCATCTGATCTTCTATCTGGCAGATATCCTTTCTATCAAACACACACTGTTGCCATCTGGGAGGGAGAAGGGCTTGAAAATCTCCATGCACGGAAGCTTGTCGAATATATTATGAAAGAGATCGAGAACGTTAAAAGTACATTCTATCTCGTCACTGCCCCGGACCTGAGAAAGGCAGGATGGAAATTCAAGGGGTATGAACTAATAGGAGAAAATGGGAAGTAGAAGGCTGCATGTTATGAAACCCCGATTAATACATAGAGTTTCACTGGCTGCTAAAATGTCTGCAACCATGTTATTGGTTGTGGTTGCTGTATTTTCTGTTATCAAATGGAACGAAGCCAGATCTCTGAAAGATTTTTTTATTGGTTATCACTCAAATTCACTTGAAAAAGATTCTCAAAAAGGACTTTTGCGCTTTAATGAGCATTTGAAGGAAAAAAGAAACTCTGTAAAGTTTCTTGTAACTCAGAAAAGATTTCTTGACTACCTTGAAAGTTTTAAAATGAATATAGGAACAGGGAAGGAAAAAATCAATGTCAAATATTATGATTCACTTCCGGCATGGTTCCCCCCCAAATCTTTAACAAGGGCATTTTTTCAGTCGTCGTTTGCCTTGTTAATAGACCCTTACGGAAGGGTAAGAGAGGTTTATCAGGGCATTGAAAAGTCAATGCCTCAATCTTTGCTTCTTACAGATGAACTCCTTCCCAGGATAATAGACACCGAGAGCCTGTTGACCTATGTGGATGGTGTTCCCTTTCAGCTTATCATTCAACATTTTAGTGATCCCGAGTACCAGCTGCCCGTAACCCTGTTGTTTGCCTTTCCTATTGACAGTGATTTTATGGGAGCTTCACAAGGGGGAACTCAACATAACCATGTAGTGGCATTGCTGGACAACGACAACCGTGTTATCGCCAGCTCAAGTCCCAACCTTGTTCCAAATGGTGCAACGATTGAGTCTTTGGGCAAAGAATTTATTGCTGTAGGAAAGTCTTTTATTGGCTATGGTGAAATTGAGATAGATATCAAGTTTGTCTCTCTTGTGCCAAAAAAGGTAATTAACCTGTTTATAGAGAAAATTCTTTCTAATCAGTTTAAACACGGAATCATTTATGGAATTGCATTTATTCTATCATCTACTTTAGTCGTCCTTTTCATGGCCGGTAAAATAAAGAAATTAACAAAGGGAATCGTGGAATTTTTGCGGAATACCCTCGGTATAGAATATTCAGTCAATTCCGGGGGTGATGAGTTACACACCCTGCAGACATCGTTTCATCAGATGGAAGACAGGATTATTACATCTCAAAATCGATTGGAGACGATCACGCGTATCGGGTTATTGGCAAATGCCACTTTGAATCTGAATGAGGTTCTGCAGGGTATCCTGAAAGGTACGCTGGAGGCCTCAGGTGCCTCAGTAGGAATAATCTTTCTTAAGGATATTGAGACAGGATGTCTTAAGTGGGGTACTTCTATAGGCCTGTCAGAGAAGTTTGTTGCAGACTACAGGAACAAACATATACAGCCCGGCGAGGGCTTAAGCGGTCGTATTGCTCAGGCCGGGAAACCGATTTATATATCTCAGGACTCCTCGCACGACCCTCGCGTTTCTCGCTCTGGTATCGTGTCCGAAGGGTTCAATTCTTTCATAGGTGTTCCAATCCATGCTTCCGGTGAGATCATCGCGGTAATGAACATCCTGACCCGGCCGCCCGATATCCTGAGCGAACAGGAGATCACACTCGCATCTGCAGTCAGTGCACACGTAGGTTCTGCAATTCATAATGCACGATTATTTGAAGAGCGAAAAAGGGCGGAGACAGCTTTATGCAAGGCACTAGCCGAGGTTGAACGGTTGAAAAACCGCTTTCATGCAGAAACAATGTATTTACAGGATGAGATTAAGATTGAATATGACTTCGAGCAAATCATCGGCCAGAGCGAGTCACTAAAGAAAGTTCTGCACAAAATTAAACAAGTTGCCTCATCCGATAGCAACGTGTTAATTCTCGGCGAAACCGGAACCGGCAAAGAATTAGTTGCGCGCGCGATTCATAGTACAAGTAGTAGAAAAGATCGCGCTTTGTTGAAAGTAAATTGTGCTGCCTTACCGCCCAACCTCATCGAAAATGAGTTGTTCGGGCATGATAAAGGCGCTTTTACAGGTGCGCTTTTAAACAAGGCCGGACGCTTTGAATTAGCCGATGGTGGTACCATCTTTCTGGACGAGATCGGCGATCTTCCCCTGGAATTACAGGCAAAATTGCTCAGGGTTCTTGAGGAGGGTGAATTTGAGCGTTTGGGCAATCCGCGTACGATCAAGGTGGATGTACGAATCATTGCCGTTACCAATCGTAATTTGGAAAACGCGGTAAAAGAAGGAGATTTTCGCGAAGATCTGTATTACCGCCTGAACGTCTTCCCGATTTATTGCCCGCCGCTTCGAGACCGCAAAGATGATATCCCCCTGCTGGTGAACTATTTTGTTAAAAAAAACAGTGCCAAAGCGGGCAAAAAGATAGATAGAATTCCGGCCAACCTGATGGCTTCTCTACAGTCTTATCAATGGCCAGGCAATATTCGTGAATTGGAGAATATCATAGAACGAGCTGTAATTCTGACTAGCGGCTTTACACTGGAGTTGGATGAACTCTTCGATCTCCCTTCCAGAGCACTGGAACAGAATGAGAATACTCCGGCTTTTATTGAGAATGAACAGAATAGAAATGTACCACCGCTTATAAAGAATGAACGGTTTTTTATTCTTAAAATTCTTAAAGAAAGTAACGGGGTAATTCAGGGGGAACACGGGGCAGCCAAGCGTCTTGGTATTGCGCCAAGTACACTGCGATCTCGAATGAAAAAGCTTGGGATTACCAAGTTACAGCATTCATTGAAGACCTTTCTGAACTAGTCCCATTTTCTTCTAAATCTGTCCGGTAGGCACGAAATATCGTGCTTCATGCGACATATCGTGTTTTTGGTTGGTACTCGTATGATTCTGCAAAGCTCCGTTTCTGCCTAACTATTTGAATATCCACTAAACTGCTCAACTAACGATGTGTGGCATCTCATTTGCTTATTATTAACCATCCTCTATCCCCTTATATTCTCTCTTTTAGAGGTGATTTATCGTTATTCAATTGGAAAGGAGGTGGAAAAGGTTTAAGTATTTTTGATGTGAACAAAAAAATTCTTATGTCTAAATACCAGGAAAGGAGTTATTAAAAATGAACAAATTGTTAATTAAGAGCATGTTCATAATCTGCATTGCTGTACTGCTGGCAATGGGTAGTGTTGTTGCATACGCTTTGTCGGAAGGAATGGATTTAGCAAATCCGGAAGAATTTCCTTCACCTCCCAATAACAAATATGGTACTTATGAGCCGTCGATAACTGCGGATGGGAAGACCATATACTTTGCCCAGTTTGGAGCAGGGATAGGACATCCTGATAATATAAACCGTGATATGTTCGTATCATATAAGAGAGATAACGGAAGATGGACTAAACCTGAGCGACTCCCCTCTCCGCCCAACTCTAATGATTGGTCACTAGGGGAAGCGAGGATGTTGGATACAGAGCCGATGATCTCCGCCGACGGAAGAACATTAATATTCCAGAGCAATAGGCCGGGTGGACAGGGCAACAGTGATATTTGGGTAAGCAGAATAGATTCACAAACAAACGAATGGGGGGAGCCAGAGAATTTTGGGTCTCCAATCAATACTATATATAAGGACCACTGTCTGATACTGAGAACTACTAAAGACGGTGAGGTAGGCTACTGGGCAAGCAAAAGACCAGATGGCTTTGAGGGTATAGAAAATTATGGTGGTGGTGATATTTACGCCAGCATAAGGTCGATAAACGGTGGATGGTCGACGCCCTGGAACCTTGGGCCGGATGTAAATACTGCTGGAGGCCAGTGCCGCTTTGTTCCGGGATTGGGGAACTTGATAGGGATCGTTACTGATCACGATAGCGCCCATCACCAGGAGTATTTAGTCCAATACAACACAACTACCGAAGAATGGGTTGGACCTCGTGTATTTGCTGATTGGAACTATGGGCCGGAAGGTAGTGGGGCAAGTGATGGTTGCGGCAATTTCACAACTGACGGCGAGAGGTGGATATGGTCATCGGGAAGAAATCTTGGTGCTGATTATAACTTCCCGGATGTCCTTGATTTGTACTGGGTGTATACGGAAGCAATTCTCAAGTCTTACGATGGGAATTGGCTAGAGTAGGACCGGTGAAAGAGTAAGAGTAAATGGGAATTAGGTAAGCACAAATTGTCCGGAAATAGGGGGAAGTTAATTCTTCCTCCTATTTCAAATTCTAAAAAATATCAAGGTGGTGGTTAATTATGAAAAGAAAGCATTATATAAGTATCGCGATATTTATCTCATTAGTACTTTCGTCCATATTAATTTTTGCTTATATGAAAACTCCAAATGAAAATTATATGCTTATGACTATACGCCACTGGCAGTACTTTGACGCCTCAGAAGGCATAATCATAAAAGAGAAAAAGAAGGCTATTTCTTTAGGAGATTTTCGATGGGAAGCGACCGGTTATCAGTACGGAGGTGAAGGAAGCATAAACGGCAATTTTTTGATATCAATGCATCCTTATGAAGATGTTACTGTATCCAGAATTAAAAAGATTGAAAATACTGATTTTGATTCCGTTTCGAGATCTACCTGTAGCAAAGCAACATATGATCAATCCGATGAACAAATTTTACGTGTTAATGATGGAGATGTTCTTTGTCTTACTCTGGATAAGAACAGAGATGGAGTGTTTGGAGACAGATATCTGAAATTAAAAATAAACAGCCATGCAGATTCAAGCAAAGGTACTTATGCTGATTCCATGACTTTTATTCATAAGGTTCTTTGAGGTTACCTTAATAAAGTTTAAACCAGCTGCCTGGACACAGCCTTTCACTGATAAGGGGGGTGGTAATATGACATTTTATAAACATGACAAATGCCGATATTATGATGAATTAGAATGTCCCTATCGGAAAAAAGATGCAATGGCTAAACTTATACAGAATTTGATTCCAGGCAATGCTCCGAACATGAATATAATTAATATTGAAGCAGTTGAAAAGATTTGTGCAGATTGTTTGACTTTTAAAGAGAAATAATTAACATTTGCACTCAGATAATAAATGTCCACAATCTCTACAAATAAAAGGTTTTACTAATCTTCGTTTTGGTTAAACCTACCCTACCTTGATCTTCCAGCCAGTCCCGTCCTTTTTGTCTTCAAGGATGATCCCTTTTTCCGCAAGTTCATTCCGGACGTCATCCGCAGCGCCCCAGTCCTTTGCTTCCCTGGCTTTCTGCCTCTCGGCTATCCTGTCCTGAAGATCATCTTCGGTCAGGTCTATCTCCTTCACCTTCATTAAAGCGCTGTACCACTCTTTGGGGGTCTTGTTGAAGATATTCAGCACACCCCCTATTTCAGCAAGAAGCTCATTCGTCCGTACCACAAGGTCCCTGGCCTTCTGCCCGGAAGGCTTCGAATCAAGGAACCTGTTTACTTCCCTTATCAGCTCAAAAATGTTGCCAAGTGCCAGAGCAGTATTGAAATCATCATCCATTGCAGTATGAAATTTTTCTTTGAATGATGACAGTAAATTCTCAAGCTCTTCAGATGAAGCAATTTTATCTTTCTTCCCGGCAGTCTCAAGAAAATCATCGATCCTGATAACGGTCGTATAATACCTGTCGATCGAAAGCTCTGCCTCGTTTAACTGGACATCCGAAAACTCAATGGGGCTCCTGTAATGAGCTGACAGCAGAAAATACCTCACAACTTCTGGCTCGTACTTATTAAGTATTTCCTTTATTGTAAAAAAGTTCCCCAGGGACTTTGACATCTTCTCTTTGTCAACGGTTATAAACCCGTTATGCATCCAGTACTTTACAAACTGCTTGCCTGAATAGGCCTCGCTCTGGGCAATTTCATTTTCATGGTGGGGAAAAGTAAGGTCAGCCCCGCCGCCGTGAATATCAAAGCTGTCTCCAAGGTACTTTGATGACATTGCAGTGCATTCTATATGCCATCCCGGCCTGCCTTTGCCCCAGGGGCTTTCCCAGAAAGGTTCGCCTTCCTTGGAAGATTTCCACAAAGCAAAATCAAGCGGGCTCTTTTTTCTTTCATCCACATCAACCCTTGCGCCTGACACGAGGTCGTCAACATTCTTCTTCGAGAGTTTTCCGTATCCGTCGAATTTTCTCACTTCATAATAAACATCCCCGTCAACAGGATAGGCATAACCCTTATCGATCAATGCCTGAATAGTATCGATCATTTCCGATATATGGTCAGTCGCATTAGGCTCAATATCCGCCCTGCTCACACCGAGAAGTCCCATGTCATTGTAATATTCTTCCGTGTACTTCTTTGCGACTTCTTCGGTAGAGATCTTCTCCTGTGCTGCACGCGCAATGATCTTGTCATCTATGTCAGTAATATTTCTAACATGTGTCACTTCATAACCCCTGTACCTGAGGTATCTCTTAATAATGTCAAACACAATGGCGCTGCGGGCATGGCCCAGATGGCATACATCATATGCGGTTATTCCGCAGACATACATCTTTACTTTTCCGCTCTCAACAGGGACAAATTCCTCCTTCTTTCCGCTCATCGTGTTATAAACCTTAATCGTCTCACCTTTGCCTTCCAACGTACTGATTCTCCTTTCGAGTTCGTTTATATGGGCCTTGAATTCCTCAAATTTCTCCTCTAGCGGGTCAGGTATATGCACATGATCAAGCATTTCCACCGGCCCGTCTTCAAAGATCTTTACTACCTTCTTTTTGATTACCCTTCCCGGGACCCCAACGACAATAGAATTCTTTGGTACAGAATGGAGCACGACCGAATTCGCGCCTATTTTAACATTATCACCTACAGTTATTGCGCCGAGCACTTTTGTGCCTGCACCGACTACCACATTATTCCCGATGGTCGGATGCCTCTTCCCTTTTTCTTTGCCGGTGCCTCCGAGTGTGACTCCCTGGTATAGCAAAACATTTTCCCCGATCTCAGCAGTCTCGCCGATTACCACACCCATGCCATGGTCAATAAAAAACCCTTTGCCTATCTTCGCACCGGGATGGATCTCTATTCCCGTTATGAACTTGGCAACCTGTGACAGAAAACGGGGGAAAAAGGGGACACCGGCCTTCCATAACAAATGGTTCAGCCTGTAAAAAAAAACGGCATGAAATCCGGAATATGAGAGGGCGACTTCAAACCTGTTCCCGGCAGCCGGATCCATTTTGAAAACCGTTTCAAAATCATGCCTTATGTCATCCAAAAGTCCCATTCGAAGTATTATACAACATAAAATCCGCAGATTTCGCAGACTATTAATTATATATATTATTTCTTCACTTGTTAGTTAAATAGTGTCTGTCCATAAACTCGTCTTCTCTGTCTGTCATTCCCGAAGTCCTTAATCGGGAATCCAGTCTTTTCAATACGTTCTGGATGCCCGATTACAAACTTCGGGCATGACAAAAATTGGAAAAAAGCAATTTATGGACAGACACTAATATAGTCTTTCAATCAGTGTAATCTGCGGATATACCTACCTGTAATTCAGAAACTCTACATGGATCCCAAGGTCCTTCTCTTTTAACATCGCCATTACCGCCTGCAGATCATCAATCTTCTTTGCCCTGACCCGGAGCTGGTCTTTCTGGATTTCCGACTGCACCTTGAATTTCGCGTTTTTTATTATTTTCACGATCTCTTTGCCTTTTTCAGTCGGAATACCCTGCTGAAGAGTTACAGGCTGTTTTACGGTACCTGAGAGAGCTGCCTCTATTTTGCCGTAATTTAATGCCTTCAGAGGGACTTTTCTTTTTACAAATTTCCCCTCAAGTATATCTATTACACTCTTCAGTTTATATTCATCATCCGAGACAATGTGAATTTCATCTTTTCCCTTGTCCAGTTCTATATTGCTTTTACTTCCCCTGAAATCAAATCTCTGGCTGATCTCCTTCATAGCCTGCTGGATCGCATTAGAGACCTCCTGCATATCCACTCTGCTAACAATATCAAATGAATGTTCTGCCATTCCTATAACCTCCCGACAAATTTAATAAATAAGTAGTTTAATGCAGGTGAAAAGTATTATCAAGCGAATAAAGCAGGGAAGCGTGAAAGTAGGGAAATTGTTCCAGCGGCCAAAGACCTGGAATATATGAACATCAAAAGTCTTTTGACAAAGTATGAAACTTTTGTTATTCCCAACCTGTTCGG
>SDBV01004684.1_pt1 | contig 19528 bp, 23 predicted proteins | sample 2277081 | NCBI WGS metagenome assembly SDBV01 (sample SAMN10402039, study PRJNA504765) | marine sediment metagenome | isolation source: marine sediment core GS10_PC15, 223 cmbsf | place: Arctic Ocean: Southern Knipovich Ridge | collected 2010
AGATGCTGTAGCCTTGCAGGTGTGCAACCCGAGCGTCGAGTCTGCCGGCTATACAGCAGAATGGGGCTGGATTATCCGGCCTGGTTCTTTCTGCTGTTAGCCCGAAAGCGAAAAACGCAATTCGAGGAATTAGTAGTCTTCCACAAACTTTGGGACGTTAATAAGATTTTGAGCTTCAGATTAATTTTTGCACAGGACAGCGTAATTGCATTTTAACTATGTCTTTGCCGGTTTTTGACCGAGTTCATTAACCAGCCCAGCCAGTTTTCAAACCCATCGCCCGTTCTGGCTGATACAGGAAAAATCTCAATATTTTTATTCAATCTGAAAACATCTCTCTTAACCTTTTCAACGTCAAAATCAACTTGGTCCGGTACCTTTAAAAGATCGATTTTATTGATCAACAACACTTTGGATTTTGCAAAGATCGCCGGATACTTGGCAGGCTTGTCGTCCCCTTCGGCAACAGAAAGCACAACAATCTTGTCTGTCTCACCAAGTGCAAAAGCCGAAGGACAAATAAGGTTGCCAACATTTTCTATAAAAATCATATCCAAATCGCCGATCGGCAATTTTTTCAAAGCCCGGTTTATCTGGACCGCCGATAAATGACATGCACCTTCGGTGTTTATCTGAATTGCCGGCGCTTTTGTGGTCCTGATCTTTTCCGCATCTATATCGGTTTGGATGTCGCCCTCGATGACGCCGATTTTAATTTTATCCCTCAATTCGGTTATCGTTCTTACAAGAGTAGCGGTCTTACCCGCACCGGGAGATGATATCATATTCAAACACAAAATCCCGTGCTGTGCCAACAGTTCTGCATTTTGTAAGGCTAATTCTTCGTTTGCACTTAAGATTTTTTTGCCAATTTCGATTTTACTCATTTGTATAGTCCGTCTAAAATTCGATTTCTTCCAGCACCAAAGGTGCCTCTGGCAATAACTCGAAATCATTGCTATCGCATTTTGAACATTTCGAGCTAAAATTTTCAATTTCGAAGACCAGACCGCAATCTCTACAGCATCCGGATATTGGTTTATGTTCCACCTCAAGTGCCATACCTTCACACGGTGTATTGCAGGCAATAGCGCTAAAAGCAAATGCAAGCGTCTCATCGTTGATACAACTAAGAGTTCCGCAACTGATTTTGGCCTTGACCGGTTGGATATTTTGCTTTTCGGCCTCAGATATAATCATTTCCAGTAAATTTTGAGCCACTATCATCTCATGCATCAACATATCCTCGGAAGCTGATGGCCGGATGGCATTTGCACAATTCTTGTTCCGCCGATTCGGGTTTCAATTTCTACAATAGCTTCCCCGTCATCAGCATCTATGACTTCGCCTATTATACTCGCTTTTTTACCAAGCGGATGATTCCTGCAGATATTCAGGCAGGTATCCGCCGATTCGGCTGAGACAACCGCAACAACTTTACCTTCATTTGCAACCGTCAGCAGGTCAAAACCGAAGATATCAGCCGCTGCCTGTGTTGACGGATTAACAGGAATGTCCCGCTCTCGAATCCTGACGTTTAAGCCGGTACCTTTGCATATCTCGTTAACAGTGGCAGCCAAACCACCGCGAGTTGGGTCCCGCATAAATTTCACACCATCGGTATTTTCGAGCAATTCACCGGTCAGGCTGGGCAGTCCTGCACAGTCACTCTTCAACTGCATGTCAAGTGTAATACCCTCTCGCCGGCAAATGACTGTCATACCGTGATCTCCGATTGTACCATTGAGAATAATCTTGTCGCCGGCAGTAATCCTGCTCAATCCTAAATTCGCATTAGCCAATCGAATTCCAATACCTGAAGTGTTGATAAAGATTTTGTCGGCTGCGCCGGCTTCGACGGTTTTGAAATCACCTGTAACTACATTTACATTATTTGCTTTTGCTGCCTGGCTGATGCTGTCCAGTATCTTATCCAGCAATTCAAATTCAAAACCGGCCTCGACTATTAGCGCCAGCGACAAAGCAATCGGTTTTGCCCCCGCAACGGCCAAATCATTCACCGTCCCGCAGACAGCAAGTTTGCCTATATCGCCGCCATTGAAAAACAATGGCTTAACAACATAGCTGTCGGTGGTCAGGTATATCGAATCGGATGTAATATCCAACTTGGCGGAGTCGTTTAATTCTGCAAGTATATCATTATTGAGTCTGGCCACAATACGATCGCTGATCAATTCGTGCATTAACCTTCCACCGCCGCCGTGTGCCAGTAAGATTTTATCGTTTTTCGTTGTTTTCATTATTTAGTTCCGCCGTAATTGAACCACGCCGCACAAGCCCCTTCGGAACTGACCATGCACGGACCAACAGGGCTCTCCGGCGTGCAATTTCTGCCAAACAAGCTGCATTCGTCAGGCTTTATCAACCCGCACAGCACTTGGCCGCATTGACAATTACCTGGCTCTTCTGTCATGGTTTCGATTATGCCGAATCGCTTAAAGGCATCCAGCCGGCAGTATTTATTTCTTAGTTTCAATGCGCTGTTTTCAATTCTGCCTAATCCACGCCAGTATCCATCTGTCGGTTCAAAGCATTCATCGACAAGTTTCTGTGCCTGTTCATTACCTTTCTCGGTTACTACTGCTGTATATACAGATTTTGCCTCGGCTTTACCTGCAGCCAACTGACGGCAAATCTCGGCAATGCCCTGGACTATCTGTATCGGTTCGAACCCAGCGACAACACACGGACGGCCAAACTTATCAACAATCTCGCCAAAAATGCCAAACCCGGTTATTGCACTGACATGACCGGGACAGAGAAAACCATCTATCTTATCATTTTTAGCAACCAGCAGTGTCCGCATAGCTGGTAGAACCATTTTGTGCCCACTCAAAATAAACAAATTCCCTACCCCTTCCGCAACAGCCTCTTTGACTATAACCGCTGTTGCCGGGGCCGTCGTTTCAAAACCAACCGCAACAAACACAATGCTTTTGTCGGGATTCTCCTTTGCCAACTGCAGTGCATCTTCGCTACTAAGGATAATCTTGACGTTTCCATCTGTTTGTCTGGTTTCCAACGTACCGTTTTTTCCCGGCACGCGAATCATATCGCCATAGGTGGCAATCAAACAATCCTTACGGCCTGCTAATTGCAGAACGACATCGACATAACCCTGGCTTGTTACACAAACCGGACAACCCGGCCCGGTCAGGAGATTTATCTGACGAGGCAAAATCGACCTAATACCATTGCGGAAAATGGAAACCGTATGGGTACCGCAGATCTCCATTATATTGACCTGTCCTGGTAATGCTTTGCAGGCCAGATTCAAATCGTTTTTTGCTTTATCAATACTAAACATAACGGTCATTGCGAAATTTTATTTTCCATTTTTACCAATCTCGTTGATTTGCTCAACAAGTTCCCAGGTCTTTTTGGCATCTTCTTCGTCAACAAATGATATAGCAAAGCCGGCGTGCACCAGGACCAACCGGCCCAATTTCACATTCGGCAGCAATGTAGTCTTAGCGCGAAATCGATTGCCCATCGCACTGACGACCGCATCGTCTCCATCCAACTCTACTATTCTAACTGGTATTGCCAAACACATAGTTCGTATATTGTCCTTTGCTAACTGCGATTTATAAGGTTAACGGCGATTGCCGCCTGGCCAAGGGATATCCCCCCGTCATTGCATGGTACTCGCCGGTTAAATAATACACAAAAATTATTCTTTTTCAAGAGCTTAACCAGCCGATTTGCCAGATATCGATTACAAAACACCCCGCCGCTAAGTGCAACCGTATTCAGTTTTTCACTTTCCCTTGCTTTCTTTGCCATTGCCAGCATCGCTTCCGCTATACAATTATGAAACTTTGCAGAAGCTATACCTGCTCCAATTCCACCTTCGATATCGGCAACCAACTCCCTTATCATAATACCCGGATCAATCTCGAATGACCCGCTGCCACTTTCAATAATTTCGAAATTATACCGATTTTCAGTACCTTTCTCAATAATTGCCTCAAGAGCCATTGGAAGCTGTGCATCGAAATAATTATAACCACCCAGTCCGAGCAGCCCGGCAACAGCGTCAAAAACTCTACCCAAACTGGAAGTCTCAACTGTATTAATTCGCTTTTCGATCTGCTCTAAGATCAATCTTGCCTTTTGTATTTCAAACTTGTAATTTTGGTCGCCGTTTGCTCCGATTCGCTCAAGCAGCCATTCAAATCGTTCTAACTTGAAATCGGCACCATAGCTTTTCTTTAGCAGTCCCAACAGAGGCCTTACCGCTTCCCTGGCTGCTTTGTCAGCACCGGGCAGCGAAAAGTAAGCCAGATGTCCATACCGTCGAAAACCATCCAGCGATGCAATCAAGCACTCACCACCCCAGATGGCACCATCTGTTCCATATCCGGTGCCGTCAGCGACAAGGCCAATGACCGGTCCTTCTGCATCGTGCTCAGCTATCACTGAAGCGATATGAGCCCAGTGATGTTGAATCTGAATAATATTTTCCTTATCAAACCTCGAAAGGGCATAGTGATTTGACAAATAGTTCGGATGAAGATCGCAAACAGCCGTCTTTGCTTCGACATCAAACAACTGACGCAAATGTCCGATTGAATTGACGTAGTGGCGATATACTCTTGCATCCTTAAGATCGCCTATGTGCTCACTGCAAATAAATTGATTCTGCTTTACGAAACAGAAGGTGTTTTTTAAGTCGGCTCCAGCTGCAAAAATATCCTCGCGGCTGACTTTTTTATTAAGAACAGGCATCGGAACATACCCTCTTGCCCGTCTCAACAGTACTGCCTGGCTATCTATAAAGTGAATAATCGAATCGTCAATCTGCCGACAAATTTCTCTGTCATGCATCAAGAATGCGTCTGCAATAACTCCTAACCTATCTACCGCAGTATTGTTCTTACAGATTAATGGCTCATCAAAAATATTTCCACTGGTCATTACCAGAACTTTTATACCGTTTTGCGCAAACAGCAGATGATGCAGCGGGGCATAACAGAGCATAAAGCCGTATGTATTCACTCCCTCGGCAACTGCGGGCGCTATTGGCGAATTTTCTTTCTTCGGCAACAACACAATTGGACTTTGCGCACTTTTCAACAGTTTCTCAGCCGCTTTACTCACATATGCATACTCTTTTATCTTTTCAATTGAGTCAGCCATCATCGCAAAGGGCTTATGATCTCGTCTTTTGCGCTGACGAAGCTTCTGTACCGCTTTATTGTTAAGTGCGTCAACCGCCAGTCCGAAGCCGCCGATACCTTTTATGGCTACTATCCTGCCGGCTAAAAGCAAATGTGCAGCTTCAGCAATGCTGCTGTCGGTCTGGCTTTTAATCGTGTTGCCTTTGCTGTCGGTCATCCAGACTCTTGGGCCGCATATTTGGCAGGCAACCGGCTGGGCATGAAAACGCCGGTCGCTCACATCGGCGTACTGAGCCGCACACCGCCGGCACATTGCAAAATCCGACATAGTCGTATTCGGCCTGTCGTAAGGAATATTTCTAATTATCGAATATCTCGGACCGCAGTTCGTACAGTTAATAAACGGATACTCATACCGAAAATCGTTTTTATCCGCCATTTCATTGAGACAGTCCTTGCATGTCGCCATATCAGGCGTCACCTGTGATAATGCCGAACCGGCCGATTCACTTGCCTTGATAATGAATTTGTCATCACCGGCAACTACGTCCACCTCAATTGCTTCGCACGATTCTATTTCAGCCAAAGGCGGCTTGCCATCGGATTGCAGTTGTGTCAGGAATTGGCATATTTTATCCTCGTTGCCCTGCAATTCAATTGTTACCCCCTTTGTATCGTTGCAAACAAAGCCCACCAAACCTGCTGCCTTGACCAAACGGTGCACAGTCGGCCGAAATCCAACTCCCTGCACACAACCTCTGACTAATATTCGTGTTCTTTTAACTAAAACGCTCATTTTTTTTGTCTCTTTACGGGTCTGTCAAGTCCTTGGGAAAGATGTCACAAAATATGCCGACAAGCCTCTGTATCGCCTCTGCCACCTCTGCACAAACAGATTGTCCAAAGCCAACCTGCCCCGGCTGAACCCCGATAAAATATACATTAATCTCTATACTTTTTCTAATCATATCGATAAAAAGATGAGGTGAAAGCGAATGAGTAGAGTGAGCTACAGAACCCAACTGATCTGGTTTGAATATCTTTATTGTTCCAGCCGAAGCGGCAAACTCGACTGCATCGATAATGACGAGACTCTGAGGTTTTTTACGGATAATCGACTGAATATAATTTTCAGGTACCGTGTCGGCGTTTATCAACTCGGCACAAATTTTACCCGTAAGCTCCCGGCAGAGTAATGGGCCGATGCCATCATCTCCTTTTAAGGTATTCCCGATACCAACGAGGATTGTTTTTGAGCCACGAACTTCATTTAGCCGCTCAAAAATTTGGTCTTCATCACACATTGTATTTTACAGCCGAATATTAACCCGGTACTTACACTTCGGACACAGGATTTTCATAAAATCGCTCGGTTGAGCGGTTCTGTCCGGCTGTGTGGGTTGCGATGCATCTTCGGGCTTTGCTGTCATTTCATTGCTTTTAGCAATCAATAACGAAGGGTTTGTATATGCCAACGGCCCTAATTTTTCACAGAGCCAAACGAGATGCTTCTTTGTACCTACAAGTTCGCCGCACTTTTCACAAAGCTGAAGTTCGTATTCTTTAGTCTCGACCGTCTGAGATCTGTCGAGCGTGGCCAGGTCCCACTGGTTTGACAGCTTTATGCCGTCTTCGGTGGTACAGTTGTCACTGCAATTGCCACAAAAGATGCAGGTGTCATATCGCTGTGTTATTTTCCTTACGGGAGGACTGGATTGAAGATCATCAACCATTGTCAGCGCTTCAGTAGGACAGACATTCACACACGCGCCGCAGCCGATGCAGGTGTCGTCGTCAAATTCGGGTTTGCCTCTGTAACTATCGGGCACCACACAAGGCTCAGCAGGAAACCGGGTAGTGAATCGCGGCGAAAAGACCGCGATAACAGCTTCTTTTAACTCTCTTAGTTTTGGCTTACGCACGTTTGAACTCCAGTTTCAATTGATTACCGGTGAATCAGTTTTTCTGTCAACTTCGTCAGCATATTTGTCAACGACACTATTTTCCCATAGTGGTACGCCGAAGATATGCGCGCCTTTTGCAATGGCATGTGCGGCGGTTGGTGAAGTAACAAGAATAAAGACGGCACAGACTATTGCTTTTGCGGTGATCGCATTGATTCCGGCGATAACGGCAACACCGACAAGAAGAAGAACTGTTCCCAGTGTAACACATTTTGTTGCGGCCTGGAGACGATTGTATACATCTGGTAAACGGACAAGGCCGATACAGCCGAAAATATCAAACAAAACGCCGATAGTTATTAATATGTATCCTATAACATCACTCATCAAAATTCCTTCCTTCCAAAAACTTTGCCAGCGCTAACGTTCCGATGAAGCTCAGCAGCGCCCAGGCCAAAGCGATATTAAGATAAAAATCTTTTCCGGTAACCAGACTAAAAATGGCACAGAAACCCACCATGACGATTCCGAGTATGTCGATGGCTACCGTCCTGTCAGGTGCACTGGGCCCCCTTCCGATGCGGTAAAGACATAAAAAACAGCAACTTAATAAGCCTATATAAAATATTGTTATTATCATCTTGTTATCCCGTTCTATTCAAAGATTTTTGTAATAAAATATTCGAACTTTTGACTTATACGCTTTGTCGCTTCTTCGATGTCGGTTGATTTGACGTTAATCCAGTGAATATACAAAAAACCGTCATCGGTCAAATCAACAGTCAGCGTGCCGGGCGTAAGCGTGATCGAATTTGCCAGCGCCGTTATTCCGGACTGAGTTTTCAAGTTCGTCTTTATTTTTACGATTCCTGGATTTATCGGCATCTTCGGGTGCAGGACGCGATATACGACATCAATGTTGGCTATTATAACATAATAGAAGAACACCGGAATATAGACAATCAACCAGAATATTCGAGTCGGTGAGATAAATATGTGATGTTCCTTCGGCAATATTTCATAAAAGAGCAGGGAGACGATAACAGATGCCGCAAGTCCGGCAATTATTATCTGAGCCTGAAGCGACCAGGTAAGTAAAAGCCAGGTGACAAAAGCCAAAACAAAATAAATCAATCGTCTCATATTCACACACCTTTAATTATTGGATTCCAATTATATTGGCCGAATAGGCAAGTCCATCTGTAAGAACCTTGACGGCCGGGTCGAGTATGCTTTGTCGCCAGGGTTCTACCAGCAGCAACAATCCCATCAGGATACACAGACAAGCCAGCAGCACCATCGCCACTGCCATCGAACCCTTGTTTTCCTTTACATTCTGAAGGTTTTCCGGCAATTCACCAAGAAAGATGTAACGCTGGACTTTCAGGAACGAGATTAACGTAACCAGACTCACAATTATGGTCACCACTGCCAATCCCCAGAAACGAGCCTGAGCGGCTGCGAGTACGATAATCGCTTTGCTCCAGAAACCGTTAAACGGAGGTATTCCGGCAATCGAAGCTGAAGCGATTGTACAAGTTGTGCGTGTAAGCGGCAGTTTTTCTACGAGTCCGCCAAGTTGTTTAAGCTCTCTGGTGCCTGTTGACATCTCAACCGAACCGCTTGTTAAAAACAGCAGGGATTTAAAGACTGCGTGATTGATGAGATGGAACAAGCCGCCAAGTATCGCCAGTGCTGCAATTTTAGCATCGCCGCCCCGGGCAAGTATCAAGGCACCCATTCCGATTCCGAGTATGACATATCCCATCTGTGAGATACTGTGATAGGCAAGGAGGCGTTTGAAATCCCATTGACCTACAGCGAGGAAAACTCCGATTACCATACTCAATACACCGAGCGTAATAAGTACCCAGCTTATTGCCACTGACAATCCGAAAACGTTGAAGATTATCCGAATAAGGGCATAAACACCCAAAGCCTTAATTAGAACACCGGAAAGCATGGCTGAAATCGGAGCAGGCGCAGAAGGGTGTGCGTCGGGAAGCCAGGCATGAAATGGAACCAGGGCAGCTTTTAAGCCGAAGCCTGCGATAAACAATGCCAGTGCGAAAGCCAAACCGGTATTTAAGCCGCCGCTTTGTATAGCCTTCGATATGTAAGCCATATTCAATGAACCGGTGTTGCCGTAAACAAGCCCAACACCAAAAAGAATAAACATAGACGCAACGGTACCGAGAACCATATACTTGAATGATGCCTCCAATTCCTCATGTTCACAGCCGAAGCCGACAAGGGCATAAGAGGCGATCGAAGCAATTTCCAGGAATACAAAAAGATTGAAGATATCTCCGGAAAGCACCACACCATTCATACCGGCGACCATAAGCAGGAACAAGCTCAGATACTTGGGCTTAGCGGTGTATTGCTCCATATACTTTGCACTAAACAGCATTGCGGCAAAGCTGACCACGCTTATAGTCAGAAGCATCAGGATACTTAAGCCGTCAAGGACAAGATTGATTCCCAGGGGTATGGGCCATTTCCCAACTTTATAAACTTCCAAGTGACCTATGGACATAACCGCCATTACCAGCAGTGCGAAAACTGCCAGATTCGCAAGCAAAGTTGCAGCGGCTTTTTTCTTTTCACTGAACATAGGCAGCAAAAAGGCCGTTGCCAGAGGAATGGCCACGAAGAGCGGTGCGCTCATCCTTTCAATCTCCTTATTTGAGTGATGTCAAAAGTACCATATTTTTCGTAAGTTCTGATGCAAATGGAAACCATAAGTGCCAGCGAGCCAAGGCCGATAACGATAGCGGTAAGGACCAGTGCCTGCGGCAGCGGATCTACGCTTGTTTCGACAAAGACAGAGGAAATCGCGCCTTCATCCAGAATATGCGTTTTATCGAGAATCGGCGCGATACCGTCGAGACGAAACCCGAGCATAACCAGGAAGAGATTGGCGGCCATTTCCATTATTATTATACCAATGACGATCTTTACCATATTCTTTTTTACAAGAGCACAGTAAAGGCCGATTATAAACAGTCCAAAACACATTGAATACAGCATTTGGATTACTCCTGTTTCTCAGAGGAAGGATCGAGTCTGAATTCGGCGAGTATCATAAATACCAGAAATAGAGAAGCGCCGACTTTCAGGCAAATAGCGATATTGGACAGCGGTATCGTACCTGCGCTTACCAGGTCAAACGGCTGGCCCGCGAATATCTGCTGCTGGATAAAGTTATAGAAAAAAGACCCCGCCCCGTAAAGCAGTCCGCAAAGGGCTATGGCGATAAACAAAAGAGCCCCTGTACAGTCCAGCTTCGAGACCAGCGTTGGTGAAAGGTTCTCCTCGGTAAATTTCCTTCCATACGCAAGCATCAGCAGGACATAGGAACAGGCAAGAATAACCCCGCCTGCAAAGCCCCCGCCTGGCGTAAGATGGCCGAAAAGGGTAATATAAATACCGAAAATGAAGATAAGCACTTTAACCCAACTGCTTACGGTCTTTACGATGATTGACATCCCATTCATAACTGCGCCTCCGGCAGATTTTTGCTTTTCTTTCTTAATATAACGACTGCACCGAGTATCGATGTGAACAATACGGTAGCTTCGCCCAATGTATCGTAGGCGCGAAAATCCAGAATTACCGACGCGACTATGTTTGCCGCTCCTGTTTGCTCGAGACCATCCTGCAGGTAAGCAACCGAGGCAGTGTTTTCAGACAGTGCAATCGGACTTCCGAACTTCGGAAGATCGCCGAAAACCTTTATCCCCGCAAAAAGAATGAATATTAGAACCACAACAGAAACTATTACCCCAAAAAGCTCCCGGTCACCGCTGATAAAGATCTTGTCACGGGAAATTGTTACCCTGATGAGAATTACCAACACCAGAACTTCCACTACCACCTGAGTTATGGCAATGTCAGGAGCTTTAAGGAATAAAAATATCAGGGCCGTCCCGAATCCTGCTGCTCCGATACATATTACGGCACTGAGCAGGTTCTTTGTTTCGACTGCTATCAGAGCGGCGATTATAATGAATAACATTAAAATATAAAATATAGCCATAACTACCTCTCGGTTCTTGTGACGTTACCGTATCTTACAGACAACAAACAGGATTATTAATAATCCAACGGTTACCCACGTTAAATACATAGGTAAAACTCCATTGTGCATCCATTTCAGAAGATTCGTCAAACCCAATCCCAGTCTGCCGCCTTGGTCATATAAATCAAAATTACCTTTTTCCTGTCCGGCATAGAGCGGCTTCAACAGCTTCATCGACGATACTGTTTTATAAAAATGGGTTCCGGGAATTATCATCTCATCGTTTTCCTGTGCTTCACCGCAGGTCCAGGTTGGCACAATTCTAACGTTCTTTGCGAATTTACCGACGAGCAGGATAAGCAGGCCGATTATAATCCCGACTATTATCAGCACAGTTGCCAAACCGGATTCCCATGTGCCGAAAATCGCAGTACCGGGTTCTATTCCCAGGGCTGGATAAATGAATAACTTCAGCGGTATGTGATAGAAGATGCCGAAAAATACGCACAGCGATGCAAGTATAAGCATCGGCAATCTCTGCGAAAATCCAACTTCCCTTATATCCTTCAACCTGTCGGGCAAACGGGAAAGGAATACCGAGTGTATAATCTTTATGCAATAAGCTAAAGTAATCGCACTTCCAAAAACAGCCGCAACAAGCCAGATAGGCCATAATTTAGCTGGACCGGTAGACCCCTCGGCTCCCATCTGAATTATTCCCTGATAAATCATCCATTTGGAGACAAAGCCGTTGAACGGCGGTATGCCGGAAACGCTCATAGCTGCGATGAGAAAAGCGGTAAACGTTATGGACATTTTTTTACCCAGGCCGCCGAGCTTATCGAGTTCAGCGGTACCAGTTTGTTGTTCCACCGCTCCGCCACAGAGGAATAAACAGCATTTGTATATTGCGTTGTTTAACATATGAAACACTGCACCGGCAAGGCCAACAGCGGTTCCTGTGGCTATGCCTAAGATCATATAACCAACCTGACTGATTGCGGAGTAGGCTAACAGCTTTTTGAAATTATGCTGCACTATCGCTAACATCGCAGCAATAATAATTGTTGCTGCGCCGATAATTGCCAGAACCAACATTAAAGCCTCTGAGTTAAGTATAAATAGCTGCTTTACAATTACCAGCAACAGATAAATACCGAGAAGTTTGTCAATCGCAGCGGGTAAAAGCGCCATTACAGATGCTTGGGCATATTCACCGCTTGTCGGCAACCATGTATGCAAAGGCATAGCACCGGCCTTGGTAATTGCCGCCAACATAAGCAGTAGAAAAGCCGCAACCGGCAGGGCTGAGCCGGTACCCAAACTGATTTCGGAAATAACAAACGTGCCCGAAAGTACCCAGATCATCGCGATACCAAGCAGGAATGCCCCATCGGAGGCACCTATCATGGCAAAGCTCTTGGTCGCGGCAAAATTGGAATTTCGTCCACCTGTCGTTATCAAAATATACAGCGAAACAGTAACGATCTCCCAGAAAATCAGCAGAAACAACAAATGATTTGAAAGCAGTATCCCCGCAGCGCCGCCTATTGTCAGCAGGATCGAACCGTAGAATTCATTGACACGTTTTGTATCGGCCATGGATTTTAACGAGTATAGTGTAATCAACAGGCCAAATCCCATAGCGAAAAGTAATATAAACTTGCCAAGAGTCGTAGTTGTCAGAAGCAAATCAAGCTTGAAATTATCAATCTGCAGAATTGACCATCCATAAGTAAGCCCTTCAAGACGGAATATGCGAACCGCCCATACACACGTCAAAATTGAAATAACAAGAGTTACCACTCTGGACAAAATCTTCATCCTGTTCGGCAAAAACAATATCACAAAGCCGACTATCAAGGGCAAAAAGATTATGTTACACAGAATATTATCCAATTTACGGAGCCTCCATCTTCATTTTTTCTGTTTTTTCACGGCTTAATCTCAGAAGTTCGTTATAGTCTTGCATGACTTTGTTATTTTCATCGACAACGGCCAATCTTTCAGTGCAGCTATAACATGGGTCTACCGCCGCGAGCGTAATTGTAACATCAGCGATATGTTCGCCAATACACGAGGCTTTGAACGAAGGCACATTGACATAACTTGGCGCCCTTGCTTTGTGACGAACAGGTCTGTTGCCGCCGTCACTGCGGACATAGTGGAACGTTTCGCCTCTTGGTGCTTCGACATGTCCGACGGCTTCGCCCGGCGGGATTTCCTTAACTTTCGCCTGAATCGGACCATCGGGAATCTTTCCCAGGGCCTGCCGGACTATTTTAATCGATTCGAAAGTTTCAAGTAAACGAACAACGGCCTTGGCAAATACATCACCTTCGGGCTGGACAATTACTTTCCAGTCCAGTTGATCATAAACTCCATACGGGTCATCCCGTCTGACATCAATGTCCACACCGCTGCCCCGGGCTGTCGGACCTGTTACGGCGTATTTTATGGCGTCTTCTTTTGTCAATATACCAACACCTTTCAACCGGGCATGTAAAACCGGGTCGTCAAGGACGGCATTGGTCAGCATTTCGGTTTTCTTTTCGATTTCATCAAGTTCTTTTAATATTTCCGGTATCAACTCATTGGGGACATCATCGCGGCAGCCGCCTACTGTAACATTGCCGTAGTTATTCCTGTTGCCGGTCATCTTTTCTAATAAATCGAGTACCGGCTCACGGTACTTCCACGCCCACATGAAGACAGTATCATAGCCGATGAAGTGTCCAGCAAGGCCTACCCAGAGCAGATGGCTGTGAATACGCTCGAGTTCAGTGATAATCGTTCTCACATACAAGGCTCTTTCGGGCGGCGTTACGCCGGCGATCTCTTCTACCGCCTTGACATACGCCAGCGGGTGTGAAGCCGAGCAAATTCCGCATATTCGCGAAACTAAAAACGGAACCTGGTCGAATTGCAGTGACTCGCTGATTTTTTCGATTCCGCGATGGTTATAAGCTATCCGCACATCAATATCGGTTACAATTTCGCCATCTGTGGTCAACTGGAAATATTCCATCTCTTCCTGCAGTGGATGGACAGGCCCGATCGCGATGACCGGTTTTCCGATCTGTACCTTTCGGGTAGAAGACGGTGCGATTGGGGAACGTTTGGAGGGGGCACCATCCGGGCGAACTTCCGGCATCCTGGCATCTTTTCTCATCGGATAGACACCTTCGGGCCAGTCATCAGAAAGGATTAAACGCCTCATGTCCGGGTGATTCTTAAATTCGATGCCCAGGACATCGTGCATCTCTCTTTCGGTCCATTCGGCAGCAGGCAAAAACGGCGCGATGGACTCAATCGACGGGTTTTCACGGTTACGAATAAATGTCTTCAAATTAACTATACAGCCTGTCTGGTCATAAGCGTAATGGTAGATAACCTCGAAACAATCGTCACAATCTATTCCGGTAGCAGTTACAAACCGTAAAGGCACATCCTCAAACAGAAACTTGTTAACGGCATAGGCATTCTCAGCCTCGCACGAAAGGTATATTCTGTTATCCAGGGGCTGCTCGAAAGCGGTGAACTTATCTTTTATTTCTTGTAGCTTGTTATTTAATTCATGCTGATTCATATTCGTATCCTGTTATAAAACCGTCAGAGCTTTTACTACTCCGGAAATAATCGCTTCGGGTTTTGGCGGACATCCGGGTACGTAGGCAATAATCGCGTTCGGGTCAACTTCTTTAATTATCTTATCTACAGGTCCGACTACATGATAACCGTTGGTGAATATCCCTTTGTCACACGCACAAGCACCGATAGCGAAAACAACGCAGGGCTTTGCAGTCTGGCGATAAACTTCCCTCAGTCGTGGAGCGGCCTGGGCCGTTACTACTCCTGTTACCAGAAGTGCATCTGCGTGTCGTGGTGAGCCGACAAGTTTCATGCCGAATCTTTCAATATCAAATTTCGGGGTCAGACAATTCACAATTTCAATATCGCAATTATTGCACGCACCGGCATTAACATGAAACACCCAAACAGATTTTTTTAACGCCTTTATTTTCCAGCTCATAAATCTATCCTATAGCCAATTGATGCCATAAACATTACCAATTGTTGCCAGAACAATGGCAACTACTAAAATGATGGAGCAATGGCCCCAGAAGAATTTCATCGCCTGGTCGATCCGCACACGCGGGTTGGTATTCTTAATTAATATTACTAACACAAGAACGAGTACATATTTGGCGATTCCCCATATCAAGCCGGCTCCTGTTGTTCCAAATCCGCCCATGAACACCATTACCAGGAACATTGGCAGTGCCACGAGCATCATCATCTGCATAATTTTCCAGATGCCAAGCAGCGCACCGGAATATTCCATCAATATACCACTTGCAAGTTCGGTTTCGGCCTCAGCCATATCAAAGGGCACAAACCCAAGTTTCGCGTGGATACACAGCAGGCTGACTATAAATGCCAGCATACCGGAAACACTAAGCACCGTCGTTTCATCCGCAATTGCGGCAAGGCTGATCTGGCCCCCCGTTTTTATCAGAACTACGATTAAAGCCATTACCAAGGGCAGTTCATAGCTCATCACCAGTTTCATCTCTCTGCTGGTTCCTAACGCTGCGTGGGGACTTGCACTGGCACTGCTGCCGAGAATCAGGGCCAGCGAAGGCAGTACAAGAAGATAAATCGCAACGACCACATCACCGACAAACGCTATCTGCCCAAGTGCCGCTACGCCGAGCATTGTCGAGAGCAACAGCACACCAGCCATACCGACAAGCGGTGCCATGACAAAAACCGTTCGATTAGCCTCTTGTGGTATAAGTATTTCCTTGCCCATCAGTTTTGCAATATCATAAAGCGGCTGCAAAAGTGGCGGGCCCACACGCCATTGTACAAGGGCGCTTACTTTACGTGCTATCCACGAAGCAATCATCCCGACAATGAGAGTAAATAAGAATCCAGGAAAGATTAGTATCCAAAACAAATTTTGTAATAATGTTGTTTCAGCCATCCTTACGCCTTTTCATCTTTTCTTAAAAACGGCTCCCACAAAACCCCGCCGCTGACGTTAACCACAACACCATCCATGACTTCGGTCAAATCACTTTCTTTGTCCGGATCAACTTCTCTGTAATCTATGCTCCCATCGGTACAGGTACTGACACACAAGGGTTTTTCTCCCACGCCAAGCCTGCTTCGGCATACATCGCAAATGCTGGTGGTAAAAAGTATTAAATCGTTGCAAATCGTTCCGAACGGACAGGCTATTGAGCATGTGCCGCAACCAGTGCACAACATATTGTTGCGTTTAAGAATGCCGGAATCGTTATTCTCGCTCGGCACCTTCTCTAAAGCGTCGTTCGGACAGCCTTTGATACAAGGGGCATCTTCGCATCTACGACAAATTAGAGCAAAACGTACCTGTTCCAGTAATGCATCGATACCCTTGTTGTCAGGATGATGCTTGTATGAACACCGCACGCCTGACTGTGCCTGAAGTTTGCACTTTTCCAAGTCGATTATTAATTTTTCGTTCATAGTCTTTATCTCTATTATTCCCAAATTTTCGGATAATCCTTTATCTGATCATAGGTGAAAACCGGGCCGTCTTTACAAACATAGTATTTACCTAACATGCAATGGCCGCATTTGCCTACACCGCAACTCATATTCTTTTCCATCGAAAGATAGATATTTTTAGGGGGAAATTTGAACTCCAGCAATTTTGCTGTAACGTATTTCATCATAATAGGCGGGCCGCACACTATCGCAACAGCGTTTTCAATGTCCACATCAGACGGATCAAGTATTGTAGTTACCACGCCGACATTGCCATTCCAGCCGTTGTTTGCCTGGTCAACACTGAGTTTTATCTCGACACCGTCAATTTTTTGCCATGGGCCGAACAGTGTGTTTTTGTAAATAAAGTCATCCGGCGTTTTTGCGCCAAATCGACAGGTGATGGATTTGAAATCTTTTATTCTGTCTATCAGTGTCAAAAACAGGGACCGGATTGGTGCCAGCCCCACGCCGCCGCCAATAATATAGACTTCTTTACCAACAAAATTGTCAATCGGATAAGCAGTGCCATAGGGCCCGCGGATGCCAACCTTTTGCCCTTTTTTGCATTCATGCAGCATACCTGTAACGCGACCGGCCTTCATAATGGTGATTTCTATCTGATCCGTTTGGGCCGGTGACGAAGAAGGCGTAAAAGGCGCTTCACCTTCGCCAGGCAGGGTCAGTTCCACAAACTGCCCTGTTTCGAATGCAAAGTCTTCTTCCGGCTTAATAACAAAGCTTTTAATCGTCGCAGACTCTTCAATAATATCTACAATTTCACCATTTATAGGTTGGTAAAGATTACTTTTCATTTTATAACTTTCGCCTATTGGTTATTTTGCATTCATCCTCGAGTTTTCACTCGATTTTTTTCAGTATCTCTCTAATGTCTATTCCGCCGGCGTCGGCATCAACACATCTGCCGCAACCGACACACATATCAAGCCCATAGCGGTCATAAAAATGTACAAATTTGTGCAAAAGACGGTATTTCATTCGGTCTCCCAGAATTTTATTCGGATTCCCTCCGCCAGCAACTGTCGCGTAACTTAACCTCATGCAACTATCCCACATCTTCATTTTAGCGAAGTAGTCCCCTTTTACTGTGTCATAAAGGTAGAAACAATGGCACGTAGGGCAAATCCGCGTGCAGGCCTGACATTCAATACAGGTTTTCGCTTCGTTGTCAAAAACGCTGCTTTCCTGACTGGTTTCAACGATTTGCTTAAGGGAGGTTTCGAATTTAAGATCACGGTTATTCTCCTCAAGCTGAGTTTTTACTGCGGCTCGGTTCGCATCACGCTCAGGCAATAGAGTATCCGGGACATCACCGAAAATTTGTGAATGATTTGTCAAGAAATCCTTGCCCTTTTGAGAGCCGGATTCGATGATAAAGCCGTCCCTTATTTTTGAAACATTCAGATCGAAACCCTTATCAGCAAAACCCTGCCCCCCAAAAATGCTGCAAAAACAAGTTCCCCCAGGTTCAGAGCAATCGGCAGAGATAATGAACATGTTTTCACGTCGCTTGAGATAAGACTGGTCTTTGAAGTCTTCCTCTGCGAAAACTTTATCCAGAATTTCTATCGATCGCAAATCACATTCCTTTAGCCCAAATACTGCGAACGGCTTTATATCGTCGGATTTAAGCTCTTTGGGATAAGTTGCCGCCAATTCCAGCATGGGAAAAAGGAATTCTTTTACCGGTGTACAGGGACGTATGGCATTAAATTCCACAGAGACCTTCCCGGACAGATCGTATATACTATACGTATAGTGGTCTCCGTTTTTTGAGGGAACATAAAGTGGAAGCTTTTCGGCAACAACATCCAAAAATCTTTTTAATTTGCTTGTAAAAACGGTTTTCATATTTTCTCACCAAAACCTGTTTCTGTTTAGCTACTCAGCTCAACGGGATATAATACGGTAAGCGAGCGAGATCCATTGCGATATCAATAGTAATAACCTTGACTTTTTTCGGTACGTCTATATGGCAGGGTGAAAAATTCAGGATGCCCCTTATACCCGCATTAACGAGAGTATCAGCTATCTTCTGGGCCGCCTCCCTCGTCACGGCAATAATGCCAAGGTTAAATTTTTGTTTTTTTAGTAAAGTCAGATTTGAAACATCCTCAATAGTAATATTTTCGATTTTTTTGCCGATTTTTTTGGGATCGTTGTCATAAATCGCTGTAATGTCAAACCCATAAATCTTGAAGCCTGGATAAGCCAAAATCGCTCTGCCGAGGTTTCCTGCACCAACTAAAGCGGCTTTATGTCTCACATTGAGCTTGAGTATTTTACTAATTTGCTTTATAAGTTTTTCGACGTTATAACCAACACCAGGCGTTCCGAAACTGCCAAAGTATGAAAAATCCTTTCTTATCTGCGCCGGATTGATACTGAGAAAATCAGCCAATTGCTGGCTGGAAATGATTTTATCCGCGGGTTTTGCCGAAAACAGCAACCCTCTAAGATATATTGGCAAACGCCGAATTGTCTCATCTGGAATCTTGCGATACCGCATAAACAACTCCGTTTATTTAATGTCTGAGTTCACAAACTTTAGTACCAGTGTTTACGTTCACAGACAACAACTTCTGCAGTTTAGGCTACCTTCACCAAACCTGTCAAGAAAATTTATCCCCAATATGAAAAAAAATAATTAGGGGCTTCTGAAAAACTCGGTTTTTACAAGGCTATCACGCTTTATGGCATCATAAAGGCCGGTTTTCTCTGGTGCGAGGTAGTTTTTCAGAGGCCTCAATATTCTTTTTGAACTAAGAGCCTATCCTAATACTACAGCGCGACTTCATGTCGAGCATTGCTCGTAACATGATATTATATAACCACTTATGTCAATAGTATTAAGCTCGAAATCCGAATATCGAAACTCGAAACAAGCACAAAATTCA
>SDBV01004686.1_pt1 | contig 19525 bp, 18 predicted proteins | sample 2277081 | NCBI WGS metagenome assembly SDBV01 (sample SAMN10402039, study PRJNA504765) | marine sediment metagenome | isolation source: marine sediment core GS10_PC15, 223 cmbsf | place: Arctic Ocean: Southern Knipovich Ridge | collected 2010
AGTCGTCTTCGATTCGCTATTAGATTGTTCGCATTTTTTGAGAGTTTTAGCGTTCGTCGTTCCGTTTTGCTATTTGTCCTACCCTATCATCCGGAATAGTTCCTTTTCTCCCTATTTTTTTGCGAGACGTAAGAACAATGAAGATTTTATCGCATCATCAAAATCTTTGGAAGTCTGGACAGGCGTTGGATACGCCAGGGTTGTTCTGACGCCTGCAGGCACAAATTGTATAAAACCACTATCCTGTGGGATCCCCATTACTTTGGCTGTCATTGGATCTTTTGCTTTACCAATATGGAAATGATCGATGTTGATAATATCAGTCATCATGCTGGCATACTCACCATTGGTAATGAGAAACCCGTTATTTTCTTTTATCCGGCGCAATACCTTCAGAGCATCCGGTCCCATTTGAGGGAAATGTACCCCATTGCACCATTGCTGCGTCTTTACTATTTCTACGAGTCCGTGTTTACAGAGTAAGGTTAACTCCGGTTCGCGTTCACTTTCGATATACTCGGTGATATAGGTGCCGTTAAACCATTCGTCTTTAAGAGGCTCTCGAACAAAGATATACGAGTGCTCGAGTTTCCCTTTTTCAGAAATCAAAAGTTCTTCTGTTAATTCCTCTTCTATTGATAAATTCAACCTCGACCTGAATGGCTGAAGGATGAAATATTCCATTTCGTGCTTGATGTATTCCCCGGGAAAATAGCCTTTTGGAACATTTGCTTTAAGCATATGAGTGAGGCGTTTTCGATTGTCAATTCCAAGGGATTCACTATTGGTTAACTGATGCAGCGCTAATTCCCAATTGGTAAAGAATTGGGGGGGAATAACCAGGGATCCTTTTTTTACGGGACGTAATACTTCATAATAAATCATGTTTACCAGTCCTATTAATTCCTGATAAGTATAATCCATGAAGGCAAAACGTTTCCTGTTACGATGCCTGTAAGCCATTGCATGATCATGCCGGATCTTAAACTCTCCTTCCTGGTAATGGAAAATGGCTTCTACCAGGTTGAAAAACCACGGAAGGTTAATATTCAATCCTTTGGTATGTTCCTTGAGCGCATCATGAATTTCACAGGCATAATTGAGAATTCTCCCCTTAATGAGCCGTTCTTCTACTCTGAAAAAACTTGGGTCAATCAACGATTTCAGATAAATCATGAAGGATAATCGGCCATATCCCGGAAGGTAATGACGTGTTTCCAGGTTCATAATCGATTTCAAATCAGCGTTTCTGAAATTAGTGGATGCTTTGTAACGCTCGAACATTTCTGCAATCAGAATGTTTTCTTCATTGTTGTAAAGGGAGTTTAACTGGAAATGTAAATTTTTAATGATGTCTCTCATGTTTATTTCCAGGGCCTTATAACTGTACCTGTATTTGATCACATTGAGATTATGTGATACATCATCTACATTATTTTGCGGGTAAAAAACCTGGTCAATAATCTTGTTGATTAAACGCCGCGATGACTTGCTACCCTTAAACTCCAATACCCTAAGTCGATTTTTTTCGTTCAGGTGTAAACCAATGACTTCTTCATAAACCTCCCTGGGTTCATATTGCCTGCAATATATGGGGGTACCACTTGCAGCAGCTTCCAATATAGGAAGGCCCCTGCCCTCTGTCTGGCTTGGAAGTAATATTAATGAAGCAATGTGATACAACCGGCCAATGTCAATAGGCGCATTGTATTTCTGTTTGAAAATATCTTTATCAAACTCACTGAACAGAAACCCAAGAAAAACTTTCGATTTGAATTCTTTGGGCAGACTTTCCAGGAATGAGCTAAAGTCGTTTAACAAAAACTGGTAATAATCCTGCTGCCCATGCGGTATAGGCCCTGTAACGATGAGTGAAAGTTTCAGGTCCGGATTTTCAAATAGTTTCTTTTGGAACCTTTTTTGTGATAGCAATTTGGATATAAGTTTGAAATTCAGTTCTATCGATTTTCTACTGATCACCCGGGTGGGCTGAAGGAATACAATGTTGTTATTAACAAAATCAAAATGGTGTTTTGTGATGTGTCCCAGCAATATAGGGCGCAGTGAGCGGTCGCTTTTTAGGTTTCTGCTTACGGCATGTACGGTAACGCTCTCTTTGTTATTGGCAAAGATGGAGGCTACTTGCCTGAAAGTCCTGATCATGCTGCGCTTACTGATATTGAGATGCGACCGATGATCTATTGCCGTACCAATCTGATCTACATTTACCGGATTGTGCCCGTTCGCCTGGATGGTTTTGTAGTATTGAATTCGATTAATGTTGACCGTCATCCAAGATCTTCTTTCCCAGGGATAAAGAACTTCGATGATGGAGAAAAATTCGCCCACATGGGAATTGGTAAAGAAAAAATCTCTTGGACCCTTCTTTGCACCGTGTTTGGAGATGTCAACCTTTCGGTTTCCTCCTTCCCAATAGAAATCGTGGTTGTTGTTAATAACAGGAATCGCAAGATATTCTGAAATCAATACTACCGCCAAGGTCAATGACACGTTCCCCGGATTGGAACATACATTGATAATATAAAGCAAGTTGATGTTCTGCTCCTCAATATAGGACCCAAGTTTTTCTACAATGATCAACACTTCTTTCCAAAACTCACCTATTAACTGGTTGTAGGATTCGCTGCCGCGTTCCAGATTTTCTTTAAAAAACTTATTGTACAGTGGCCAGTTATCGAAGCCATCCATTTCCTTAATCTCTTTGGTAAATGGGGCGTCAATAAGGTCTGTAGCTTCCTGGTGAATTTCACCAGCTATGTAGTGAATTTTCGCTTCGGGATAGATATTCTTCAGCACCCGGGTGTATTTGTTAGCTTCAACCGTTATGCCATCTATCGAAAAATAAAACGATATCATGCCTATCCCACCCGCTTCAATATGTTGTTTGAAATCGGCTAAGTCACCAGGGAATGCAGCCTTTGGAGGATTCTCGCGTATCCGATCAATGAATAAACCCAGATCGAACCATGTTTTTATCCGCTCATTTTTTAGTTCCCTTAATATAGATGTTACCCTCGAAGTTTTTTTACCGGTAATTGGCGACTTTTTAGCCTTCTTTATTTTCATATTCTGGGGGAAAATTCATTTAAATGAAAACAATTGTTCTAATAATTCTTGAAGCACATCATAAGAAAAGTGTTTTTTACCTAATTCAAAATTATATTCACCAATTTCTTTTGCTAAATCGGGATTATAAATAATTTCCGCCATCTCCTTCACTTTCGCATCGGTTAAACTGCTGTCATCAAGCATTACTGTTTTGAAACCTTTACTACCAATATCCTGCATGTACACAGGTTTGTAATTGTTGACGAATATTGGTTTTTTTGCCAGAACACATTCAACAAAGGCATTACCAAATCCTTCATAAGTGCTGAAATATGTACAGGCCCTGCCATGTGCATATACATCCGAAAGATGGACATGGCTTAGAACATCATCAGCAATGGAAATGACCTGGTTCGTCAGGTTCAAATCGTGAACCATATCTACCAACTCATTGTAATAGGTCTTGTTTTCATCATCTTTGTAATTTCCTGTAATTACAAGTTTTATCTTCCTGTCGTTGAGCTTTGAGAGTAACGAAATGGCTGTTTCTATTCCTTTCCTTCTTACAATTCTTGTAACCTGCAGAAGAGCAATGTCCTTTTTACGTACACCCAGTTCATGTAGAAAATACTTATTCTTATTATTTGGTATTCCATATGGTTTTGAAAAATCCATTACATTAGGAACATTCACAGCTTCAATTCCAAATCGTTCCTTCAATGTTTCTACTCCATAAGTGTTAATTACAGCGTGTCTGACATGAGGAATGCGCAATGGAAAACTATCGTCCACCAATTGGTTTATTTCCGGATGAACCGATTGATAACGGAATCCTCTTTCCCAATGAAAATCATGATCATGTGTCACTGTCCGGAACCCTGTTTTTTCAACAAGTTTTTTTATCCCCACACCCATGGCTAAGTGACAAGGCAGGGCAGAGGCGTTTTCAGACAGCAGGCAATCAATTTTACTGGATACCACCCATTTCTCAAGCTTCTTACAGATTAGATCTGAGACCTTCTGGACATGTTCAAGGAGGGGTCCAGGGTTCTCATCCGGCTCAAAAAAAGCTTTTCGCTGGCCCCATTCTGCTTCCGGTGAAAAGAATGAAAGTAGAGGATAGTGATAATGTTGAAATTTCACTTCTGTCCAGTTTTCAAATTCTCCGGACATGACAAGGACTTCGTGTCCTATCCTTTTTAATACTTCAATCCACTTCAGGGTTTCCAGGGCCACACCATCAACTCCTCCAATTCGGCCTATTACAACTCCAATTCTCATATAATTTCATATTTTTAATTCTTAATTTCTATTTTATCCACTTTATATTCCTTTGGTTCTTAATTCGCTGCAACGCTATAAGTAATGCACCGGCCATTTTTGTTTAGCACCAAAATATCCAAAATCCACATTACTCTTAGCTTTTTGCTGCGCTTTCCTGCTTTATTTAATAATTTCAGTTAAATAGTTTTTGTATTCTGTTAATCTGTTGTGATTTGAGGGATTTTCTTAACATCATGCGTGTTGAACCCCTTTAGAATTTCGTATCACCAAAAATTTATAATCAACAGATAAGTTATTTGAATCCAATTGTTTGTTTTTTTATATTTTTGTCGCTTTCATGCATTTTAGCAATTATGTTGATCGTCAAAGAAAGCAAAGAGCATCCGGAAAGAATTACTGATAAATTGAGAGTGCTGTTAATCAACCCACCAACCCCGGGTAATGAAGTATGGATAAGGGAAGGCAGATGCGAAGATGTGGACCGGTGGGATACATCCTTTCCCCCACTAACACTCGCGTATATTGCAAATGTTCTTGATGAAGAAGCTGAAACGCTGCTATTGGATTGTGGTGTCCAGAAATTTGATCTTGAAACAGTACTGCAGAAAATTGACGATTTTGATCCTTCCCTGATAATTTTTACCACGGCCACACCTACCATACAACCCGATATGGAGTGGTTTTTGCCTTCTGTTAAAAAACGATTTCCCGATATCAGTATGGCTGCTACCGGCATACATGTTACGGCATTGACCAGCGAAGTAATGGAGCAATACCCAGTCCTTGACTTTATTATTTCCAGTGAACCCGAGATTACATCATTGGAATTGGTAAAAGCGCTTAAACAGGATTCTCAATATAGTAATATTTTGGGATTGGCATACCAGGATAATGGCAAAGCAAAAATTAATAGCCCGCGGCCTTTTGTAGAAGAGATCGATTCTTTAGGAATACCCGCCTGGGATAAAGTAGATTTCTCAAAATATATAATGCCAATAAAGAACCGTCCTTTTTCGTTAATAAATTTTAGTCGTGGATGTCCCTATCAATGTTCTTTTTGTACTGTTCATACGTATTACGGTAGCAAATTACGCACAAGAAGCCCGAAACAGATTATTCAGGAAATCGAATTACTGATGAGCCGAGGAGTTCGCGACTTTTTATTCTGGACCGAGTTCTTCACAGCTGATGAAGATCACATGAACGAATTCCTGGACCTGATCTTTGAAAAGAAATTACACAAAAAAATACAATGGGTCACAAATGTGAGAACTGATTATGCTAAAGTAGAACATTTGAAAAAAATGAAAAAGGCAGGTTGCTGGCAAATAGTATTTGGCTTAGAGTTCGGAACTGATGAAATGCTTAACAAGGTGAATAAGGGCGGATGGACTTCTGTTGAAGCAAGCAAGAAAGCAGTTCATGCAGCAGCAAAAGCCGGATTAGCGGTAGCAGGCCATTTTATAATTGGCTATCCTGGTGAAAAGATCTCTCAAGCTGAGAAAACAATTACTTTCGCTGCAAGCCTTCCTTTAACTTTTGCTCATTTCTATGCTGCAACACCTTTCCCCGGATCTGATCTGTATGAAGAAGCCGTTAAGAATAAGCTTTTTGATACAAATAATTGGGGAAGCGTCACGCTCGAGGCTGCTTCCTTAAACTCAGACGAATTTGATACAATAAAAACAAAACAGCTCATTGATAAAGCATATAAAAAGTTTTATTCCCGCCCCAGTGTATGGTATAGGATCATGAATGTTCCAGGCAGTTTTAATGAGTACTGTGCATTATTTTCTACCGGAGTGAAATTTTTATCGAAGAAAATGTTTGCATGATTAACGGGAAATCCATCTCTCTGATCATCCCTTGTTATAATGAGGAAAAAGGCGTCGAACACCTGATGAAATCTCTTCCTGAAAGTATTGACGAAGTGATTGTTGTTGATAATAATTGCACCGACCGAACAGCGGCAATTGCAAAACAATATGGTGCCATAGTTGTGGAAGAAAAGACTCCCGGGTATGGAAGTGCTTATAAATGTGGTATGAAAAGGGCAGCTAATGAGGTAATAGTTACAATGGATGGTGACGGTACTTATCCCGTAAATCAAATTGAACATTTGGTGAAAAAGTTGGTGGATACCGATCTGGAGTTTATTTCAGCCTGCCGGTTTCCTCTGGCAGATAAAAAAGCCATGAAAAGAATGAATAAGCTTGGGAATTTCGTTTTAACATTAAGCATTAATATTTTATTTTTTACCAACATTAAGGACTCCCAAACCGGGATGTGGATATTTTACAGGAGTCTTTTGAACGATTTCGTATTAAAAAGTAATGGGATGCCTTTCTCTGAAGAAATAAAACTGGAGGCAATCAAAAGGAAAAAACGATTTGCCGAAATACACATCAGTTATGAAGACAGGCTTGGGAAAGTAAAGTTAAATCGTTGGAAAGATGGTTTTAGTAATTTGCTCTTTATCATCAAAAAACGAATTACAGGATAAGCTCTTTAGCATTCCTGGTTTAAGGCTTCTAACTCAAATACATAATCATATTGCAGATCCTCGTGCAAGGAAGAAACTGTTTTTTTTATCACTTCTACCTGCCGTTTATAGATATTATGAAGTGTTACATTATTGTATATGGATGGGTTCATCATTTTTAGTTGAGAGCAAAAGTAAATCAGTAATTCTACCTCCGTTTCTTTCTTTTTCGAGTATCGGATATATTTCCTGATCAGGCGCAATATTTTTCGAATACTCTTTTTGATGTAATAGTAACTTTTTATGTTTATCTGTCCAAATTGCTCTTCAACCTCATTTTTTATGCTTTCAATATATGCAGCTTCGTCGGAGGCTTCCCATAAAAGGTAGGTCAATAATTCTTTATTTTCTTTTTTGAATTTTGATAATTGCAGACAAAGTTCTACAAGTTCGCCTTGTGAGCAACTACCTAATTCATGCTTAAGTTCTTTAATGGTGGTGGTTTTCATAGATTCATAAAATCAAGAATTCTGCAAAGTCTACAGCCATGCAATGTGACCAAAATTATTTAGCACAAGGTATCAAAAAGAGACGAAGTTTTCAAAAGTAGAAGGAACCATATCAAGGATCTAATTAACGTGATTTCTTGGACCTGCCTACCCTTTTGGGTGGGTAAATGACTAGAAAATGTTATTACTCTAATTTTCATGTAGATAATAATCCTGCAAAACATAAAATGCTTTTTTCGGAATACCTTGCTCTGATATTAGACCCTTACGATTAAAATCTTTTTGTATTCTTCGCAGATGTCTCCTTGGTGAACGGAAATCCATTAATATCCATGGAGCAGTGCCTCTCAGAAAGTCTATATGACGCATCATTTCAATGTTGTATTTATAAACTTCTTCCTGATATTCTTCGGTCCATCGTTCATTGGGTTCGCCATGTAAACCCTGTAAAGCACCACCACCTATTTCGCTCATAATCATTGGTTTTTGGTATTTATTTTTCCATCGAATGGCCCCACAGGATGAAGGTTCTCCTCCATACCATCCACAATAACTATTGATTCCGATTACATCTACAACCTCACCAAGGGGATCATCAATTATCCTTTCTCCTCCATCACCTGACTGGGAATCAAGTGCGGCTGTGATCAAACGGCTGTTGTCCAGCTCTCTTGCTTTTGTTGCAAGATTGGATAGAAATGTATTTCGAACCTCACTCACCGGTGTTTCATTAGCAATTGACCACATAACTATACTCGCGCGATTCTTATCCCTGGCGATCATTTCTTTCAATTGTTGCTCAGCATTTGCATAGGTACCGGGATTATCAAATAATACAGTCCAGTAAACGGGTATTTCCGACCATACCATCAAACCCATCTTTTCTGCTTCCTTTACCATGGCCTCACTGTGAGGATAATGAGCCAGTCTTACAAAATTACAACCAAGTTCTTTCGCCCAGGAAAGTAGTGTCCTGCATTCATCTGCTGTTGTAACCCTCCCGGTCTTATAAGGCGCCTCCTCATGGATGTTAATACCCTTCAGAAAAATACTTTCTCCGTTCAGTAAGATGTCATTCCCATCTGTCCCAATGGTTCGAAAACCAATTTGATCATCAATCCTGTCAGCGGCAGTACTAATACTGATGGTATATCTTTTCGGATTTGAAGGTGACCAAAGAGATGGATTTGCATTAATAGAAAATCTGCCAAAACCCTTTTCATCAACTTTGATCTCTGTTTTCCTTTTCAATTCCGGAATTGACAAGCTCACCCGATCTTCGGCCTTACTTCCACTTAGTGATACCCAACCTTCAATGGTATTATTATTTTCATTGGAAAGTTGTATTGCATAGTCAGCAATATGTTTTTCAGGAACGCTCACCAGGTGTACAGATCGTGTGATCCCACCATAATTCCACCAGTCAGTATTGACGGTAGGAACCGCCTCTCTTTTTCGTTTGTTATCAACTTTGACTACTAGAAAATTATCATGCAACTTTAGTTTATCTGTAACATCAAACTGAAAAGGTGTAAAGCCGCCAATATGTTCACCAATGAAATCACCATTGAGGTAAACTTTAGCCTCATAGTTGACGGCTTCAAAATATAGATATACCAGCCGGCCGTCGATCTTGTTATAATCAAATGACTTTTTATACCACACGGTGCCTTCATAGTAATACAGTTTTTCCATCTGCGTATTCCAGTCACCGGGAACGGTCAGTTGATAGTCCGAATCAAAATCATATTCGATTAAATCTGAAGGTGATTTCATTTTCGAATTCTTGAAATACCCATTATCCTTTGGCAAATACCGATGATTATAATACCCGTTTTCCAGTGGATCGACGATCACCTGCCATAAACCGTTTAATGTCACTTTTTCCCTGGCAGTTATATTTTGCAATAACTGTGGATCTGTGGATTGGGCTGATAAGATCAGGGAACCCATAGATAAAAGAAGTACAAAGTAAAGAGTTCTCATATTGCTGGTATTTCTATTTTAACGCATTTTATTTGCTGCTCAAATGTACGTGATTGCTGTTGAAAATTATATCATATTAGCCTAAGCATTCATTTCACAATTGACACAGAAAATATGAAGGAAACCATTGCCCACGTTGAAGCTAAATATGCAAAAATTATTTCCGGAAAGTGTATTTGAGTGTGGTTGGTGCTCTTATTTTTTCAAAATACCTAAATATTCTAACCACGGTCCAACTTCAGATTTATACTGTTTTGCCATCACCCTGGTTATTTGAGAAATATGACCCAAATCATGCGTTACCCAGGTAGATAGTAACTGCTTTAAATTAGCCACTCCCAGTTCCGGATGAATCCCTTCCAATACTAGATTCTCAGCTGACAGGTCCATTAATCTCAATTTATTCAAATTGTCAATCCTCAGTTTCACGAATTCATCAAGCAGCTGATTTAATGATTTACCCCTGCTGCTTTCAAACTGTGCAAACCTGTCAAAGGGTTTAAATTTTTTATTTTGGTCAATGCCCAAAATTATTTCAGCCCTGGCAATCCAGTCGGTCTTCTCACCATGAATCAAATGTCCGACCACATCATAAGGACTCCATGTATTTTCCCCTTCATTTTCAAGTGTCCACTCATCGGATAGATCTTCCAGTAGGCCCCTGAGAACCCTTGGGGTCCTTTCTAAAATTGATATTGCTTCATTAATTTCAAATTCCATAATCTATTAAACGAAAGAATGCGTCATGGGATTTATTAACATCTTCCGGACCTGATTTTGATCAGGTTCAGATATGCAGGAATTTGCCGGAACTTTGTGCCAGAAAGCGATCCACCCACTCGCTTATAATATGATGGCAATTATTCCAGGATTTCCATGTTGTTTCGGCCCAATCTTTACTTTTTTCATAATGTTCTTCAACATTGTCCAGGTCCCATACATCGTAAACGGTTACAGGACCAAAATCCGTAGGAGGCGTTAACCAGTAAATGAAATCTTTCTGTTTGTTAAATTGTGCGAATTCATTTTTGAAACTCCCGCTTTGTCTCAATTCCATTCTTTTTTCAAATAACATGTAAAGAAATGCTAAATGGATTCCAACTGATTTTATCGCCTGGACTATTCCGGGTTTCCCCGGATGTTGGCAGGCATATGCGTCCACTGTAAAATGATGAGCCCTGGCATATCGAATGTCTGAATATTCTTTTTCAAGTACTTCACAGTACATCCCCCAACATCCGGGTACAGAATCCATATATCGATGCGTCACTCCTTCAATATTTAAGGATTTAGCGTTACAAGAAAAAGCACTTAATGTATTCTTTCATTTATTTTGCTTCTTTGTTTTCTGTGAGCAAACTCCAATAATTTATTTAATGGATTATGTGTTTATTAATTCAAATGTTTGAGGGCAAATTTTATATACTGTTCCCAATCATAATCTGTTACATCATGATCACCCGTTCGTATATGATACCCTATTGTGTTATGAATGGGCTGGTTCACTTCAGGTAAATCAGGAGTCGGCAGCCCTTTTTTACCATATAACTCATAAACAGGACCGGCATGATAGCCGGCAAGAACTTCTCCTTTCGGATCTGCCCATTGATCATTCTCGGCGCTGGCAATATATACTGGTCTGGGAGCCATCAAGGATATCAGCATGTGCTGGTCTATTGGCAAAGCATCTTCATTGTTGCTATATGCTTTAAAATTTATTGAAAACCAGTGAGGAAAACTAGTGTTTATAATTTCCGCAGTTTCGCCATACTTTCTTCTGAAGATAGCAGCACCACCACATCCGGAATCGTTCGAAATAACTATATCAAATCTTTCATCAAGGGCTCCTGCCCATAATGATGTTTTACCAAGACGTGAATGCCCCATCAATATAACTTTAGAACTATCCAGATCTTCGTCTTCTTCGAAATAATCTATAACCCTGGAAAGCCCCCATGCCCATGCGGCAATAGAACCCCATTCATTTTCCTTTGGATGAGATTGATCCACTGCATAAAAAAAGGGATGAACACCATCCGAAAAGTCATTTTTATCAGGATCTACATCTCCGTAATAAACCGTAGCAATTCCAAATCCGGCGTTAATAATTTCTTTGATAGCCCATCTGTGAACTCTTTTACCCCTCGATTTCTCCGTTGCCAGGTTATTTTTCGTACCCATTGAAGCATTATTCCCAACCCATGATTTTGTAATGAATATGTTTGTATCGTTTGTTATGGTATGATTTCCGTAAAAATTATAGCCGATAAATACCGGAGGCTTTATTGTTTGTTTTGGTAAGTAAAGAAGAATATCCACCGTTAATTCAAGGTCCCTTTTGACAAAATTTAACCTGATTTGTTTTCTTATTGCTGTATTATTCAAAGCAGAATCACTTTTCTCAATTATTTCAAATGATGAAAAGTTTAATTCACCTGGTATTTCACCATAAACCTCATTCTCAAACATAGCCAGAATTTCAGGCCTGCGAAGTTCCTCCCAATCGTGTATGTTTTTAACTTCATCCCCGTTTTTTAATACTAAAGGATCAGGCAATTCATAAGCACCTATCTTTCCCTCATCGTAATTAACTTTAACCTGTCCCCACGAGGGTGTACAGGACCACGACAGTATTGAAAGTATAATAAATATTTTCAAAAGGTTTTTCATTGCAGCTAACGCTAGTTCGACAAAATATTCATGTTAAAATTAGGCAATTATCAGTCATGTTTTGAATTCATAAGTTTGGGATTGTCTGGTTAAAACCAGACAATGACGGTTTTATTTATTTTCGTCATTGCCCGACCTGTCTTACAACCAGCAGACTTATTCGGGTAATCCCAACCTACCCAACGTCATTGCCCGATTTATTCGGGCAATCCCCTTGCTAATGAGGATTAGCCTACTCAGCCCTGTACTTCAAGAAATCCCCATCAATGATCAATACTTTAACCTTCGTTTCAGATACCAGGCGGTGTGAACTTAACTCATCTGATATTACAAACATCATCCCTTCAGTTAATTTATAATTAATGTCATCTTTGAGTTCAATGATAAGTTCTCCTTCCAGGCAATAGACAATATGACCTTTATCGCACCAATGATCTGCAGCGTATCCCCCGGAATATTCAACGATTCTAATCTGTAATCCCTGAAATTGAGTGGTCTTCGAATATGCTACACCTCTCTCACCCTTTTGTTCTGTTATTGGTACCATTGACCAATCAATGGTTTGAAATGGAATATTTTGAGTACTCATAATTTATCTGCACTCCGGTGCGCTTTATTTACCATCCAAAAGTATAGAAATGGATATAAAATCCGGCGCTACATTCCTTAAAGGATTCAACTATTTTCCTAAGGTAGAACAGGATCTGTAGTTCAGAAGGGATGATTATTAAATTCCCATTGGTTCTCCAATACCGCCCGGTTTTTCTATAGCATCCAATTCAAATCCTTTAATTTTATATGGGTTCTGGTTGTCCATAAGAAAAATAATTTTTAGCCATCCGGATTTAGAACCTTTTGCGATATACTCGTATTTAAATCTTGAAGGTCAATTAACAGAGAATACTGTTAGTTTTCCGTCATTAGAGGAAATTTCTTCAGTCAAAATCTTTAAAAGTTTTTCCATTCCTGATTTTTCAATCAAAGAACTCGTAAAATTAGTGGTGATAAACTTCTCGTCAGCGGTCAGATCTTTATTAACTGCCTTGATAAACCGAATCGTTTTCATGCCTGCGGGGGATTCTTCCAGCATCCCAACTGATTGTTTTCCTGTGATCTGGCTAAATACCGTATGAGTACCAAGCATTAACAGGAATAATGTTCCTTTAAAGAATTTCGTTTTCATCCTGATTTATATTGAATATAAACATCAAAATTAAATGATTTCTCTATTAGCTGAAGTTAATAAATGTTAAACATTGTTAAATCCTGCATAGAGCCGAACAAACCCCTAAGTAAGAATTATTCTTAACTTCTAATTAAAAACGTACTTAGTAATTCGAATTTTATTATCTTTGCGTTGTTTAGAATGATTCTAAATAAGCATTTTTATGAGCAAAGAAGAAAAAATAATAGACGAGTTCACGTCAAAAGAATATGAGTATGGGTGGACCACTGATATCGAAGCTGATTCGGCTCCAAAAGGGCTTGATGAAGATATTGTACGATTTATATCTGCGAAAAAAGAAGAACCCGAATGGCTGTTGGATTGGCGGTTAAAAGCTTATCGACATTGGCTGACATTGGAGGAACCTACCTGGCCGAACGTAACCTATCCTGAAATTAACTACCAGGATATCATTTACTATTCAGCTCCAAAACAAAAAGCAAAGCCAGAAAGCCTTGATGAAATAGATCCGGAACTTCTTGAAACTTTCACTAAACTGGGTATATCACTTGATGAGCAAAAAAGACTGACCGGTGTTGCTGTTGATGTAGTGATGGATAGTATATCTGTTGCGACTACATTTAAAGAAACGCTTGGTGAACTCGGCATTATCTTCTGTTCTTTCAGCGAAGCTGTAAAAGACCACCCCGACCTGGTGAGAAAATATCTTGGTAGTGTAGTACCAATGACTGATAATTATTTTGCTACTCTGAATTCGGCTGTATTCAGTGATGGTTCCTTTGCATACATTCCAAAAGGCGTCCATTGCCCAATGGAACTTTCTACCTATTTCAGGATAAATGCTGCAAATACCGGCCAATTTGAACGTACGTTGCTTATAGTAGATGAAGGAGCTTATGTAAGCTACCTTGAAGGTTGCACAGCACCTCAGCGCGATGAAAACCAGTTGCATGCAGCTGTGGTAGAAATATATGTTGCAAAAGATGCCGAAGCGAAATATTCCACTGTTCAGAATTGGTATCCCGGGGATAAAAACGGTGTAGGCGGGGTTTATAATTTTGTTACGAAAAGGGCAATTTGTGCCGGAGAATATGCCAAAGTATCCTGGACACAGGTAGAAACAGGTTCGGCAATAACATGGAAATATCCGAGTTGCATCCTTAAGGGAGACAATACAATTGGAGAATTTTATTCTGTTGCGGTTACAAACAATTACCAGCAAGCGGATACAGGCACAAAAATGCTGCACCTTGGCAAAAACACAAAAAGCAGGATTGTTTCAAAAGGAATATCTGCCGGGAATAGTCAAAACAGCTACAGAGGTCTCGTAAACATAAATAAACGGGCAGTCAATGCCCGGAATTTCAGTCAGTGTGATTCCTTACTGATGGGGAATAATTGTGGTGCACATACTTTTCCATACATCGAGGTTCATAATAAATCAGCCCATGTTGAACATGAGGCTACCACCTCAAAAATCGGGGAAGATCAATTGTTTTACTGTAATCAAAGAGGTATTAGTACCGAGGATGCAGTGGCGTTGATAGTGAATGGATATGCAAAAGAGGTATTGAATAAACTTCCAATGGAATTCGCAGTAGAAGCGCAAAAGTTGCTTGCCCTTACATTGGAAGGAAGTGTTGGATAAATTGAGAATATATAAAGAATGCTAAAAATAAATAATTTAAAGGCGTCCATTGATGGAATGGAAATACTCAAGGGTATCGACCTGGAGGTGAACGCTGGAGAAGTTCATGCAATCATGGGACCAAACGGGTCCGGGAAATCAACTTTAGCCAGCGTTCTGGCAGGGCGAGAGGACTATGAAGTAGATAGTGGAACTGTGCTTTATCATGGTGAAAATTTACTGGAATTATCTCCGGAAGTCCGTGCCCGGGCCGGGATATTTCTTGCTTTTCAATACCCTGTTGAAATACCCGGGGTAAGCACCACAAATTTCCTGAAGTCTGCCGTAAACAACATTCGTGAGTATCAGGGCCTAGAAAAATTAAATGCGGTTTCATTTCTTCAAATGATGAAGGAAAAAATGAAACTCGTGGAAATCGACCAGTCGCTGGTGAGCCGGTCATTGAACGAAGGATTCTCCGGGGGTGAAAAAAAACGGAACGAGATCTTTCAGATGGCTATACTGGAGCCTAAACTGGCCATTCTTGATGAAACGGATTCAGGACTTGATATTGATGCCCTTCGAATTGTTGCAAACGGGGTAAACACATTGAAAAATGAGGACAATGCAGTGATTATTGTGACACATTACCAGCGGTTACTGGAATATATTGTTCCTGATTTTGTACATGTTCTATATAATGGAAGAATTGTAAAATCGGGTACCAAAGAACTTGCCCTGGAACTGGAAGAAAAAGGGTATGACTGGATTAAAGAAGAGGTGGATGCAATCAACTGATTGAAGTTTATATGGAGAAATTAAAGAAAGACATTTTACTTCAGCACGTTACGGACAGTTTTGCACGATTAGAGAATTCAATGAACGGCGAAGGCACCTCTGCATGGCATGCTGTAAGGATAAAAGCAATCGAAAACCTCGGTACGATAGGATTTCCGGGCAAAAAATGTGAAGAATATAAATATACACCCATTACCAGGAGATTAGAAGGTTCATTCCCCACCCTACAGTTTGAGATTCAACCTCAAACTGCCAAAATTGAAAAAGGGTTGTTTACTCCCGATGGGATTGAAGCTCACCTGTTGTATTTTGTCAATGGAGTATTTGACGAATCATTAAGCACAATTCTGGAGGATGATGGATTGGTTATAACGCATCTGAAAAATGTGAAAGGTGATAAAGACGTGAATAGTATCCTTGAGAAAAGTGTACAAAACCATGATAGTTTTTCGCTGCTGAATACCGTTTTCAGTAAAGAAGGTGTCGTAATAAATATCGATAAAAACAGATCTTTGTTGTATCCTGTTTACATCATTCATATTACCGATAGTGTAAAGACGACCATCTCACAACCCAGGACCATCATTTCAATTAAAGAAAGCAGCAAAGTCACTGTTGCCGAAGTTTTTTATACGGTAGGCAGTGAAAATATCTTTACTAACTCCAATACGGAAATTGAACTGGATAAAAATTCTAAAGTTCATTATTACAGGGTTAACCTGGTTGCTAATAATACTTTTATGGTCAATAATACTACAGTTTCACAATCCGGAGACAGTTCGTTCACTTCCATAACGATTGATTTAGGTGGAGAAATTGTCAGAAACAACCTGAATATCTCGCAAAATGGGGAAGGATGCAAAACAAATTTGTATGGATTATATGCACCGTCGGATACAATGCATGTCGACAACCATACCGTGGTTGATCATCAATACCCGAATACAGAAAGCAATGAATTGTATAAAGGAATTTTAACAGATAAGTCAACAGGTGTTTTCAATGGAAAAATTTATGTGAGGAAAGAAGCTCAAAAAACAAATGCATACCAACAAAACAGTAATATTCTACTTTCGGATGATGCAACTATCAATACAAAACCCCAGCTTGAAATCTGGGCAGACGATGTAAAATGCTCTCATGGCTGCACCACCGGACAGCTTGACAAAGAACAAATATTTTATCTACGTTCACGTGGAATAAGCGAGACCGATGCAAAAGCAATGCTGCTTCATGCATATGCCCTTGACATTCTAAATCATATTTCCATTAAGCCACTACGTTTGCTATTGGACAAAAAAATAATGGAGGTTTTAAAAAACAGCTGATAGAATGCAAAACACAATGGTAAATACCAAACATTCACTTGACATCACCTGGGTAAGGGACCAGTTTCCTATTCTTGACCAGGAGGTGAATGGCCATCCGTTAGCATATTTTGACAATGCTGCAACCACCCAAAAACCATTAAGTGTTATTAATGCACTCAGTGATTATTACACTGGCTATAATGCCAATATCCACAGAGGGATCCATTCACTGGCTGAAAAGGCCACTTCGGCTTTTGAAGCCACCAGGGAAGCAGTGCAACAATTTATCAATGCACCCGAAAAGGAAGAAATAATATTTACAAAAGGGACTTCTGAAAGTATCAACCTTGTTGCAGCAACCTATGGCCGGGCAAATGTGAATGCCGGCGATGAAGTGATTGTTACAGGGATGGAACATCATTCCAATATCGTTCCATGGCAAATGCTATGTGAAGAAAAAGGGGCGCATTTGAAGGTTGTAAATATTTCAGACTCCGGAGAAATGCTGATGGAAGAATTTACCGGATTACTGTCGGATAGAACGAAAATGGTAGCCGTTGGATATGCTTCCAATGCCCTTGGTACAATCAATCCTGTGACAGAAATTATCAGGATGGCACATGAACAGGGTGCCGTTGTTCTGCTGGATGCAGCCCAGGCTGCACCCCATCTTGAAGTAGATGTAAAGAAACTCAACTGTGATTTTTTGGCCTTTTCAGGGCATAAAATGTACGGACCAAACGGAGTGGGTGTGCTCTACGGAAAACGAAAATTACTGGAAGCTATGCCCCCCTACCAGGGAGGTGGTGAAATGATAAGTGAAGTATCGTTTGATGGAACAACCTATGCGGATATCCCTTATAAATTTGAAGCAGGAACACCCAATATTGCGGATGTAATTGCCCTAAAACCGGCCGTTGAATTTATCCAAACACTTGGCAAAGAAAAGATCCAACAGCATGAACTTGGACTACTGAAGCAAGCGACCAGGCAACTGCGTGAAAACAAAAAAGTAAAGATATTCGCTGATCTTGATAACAAGGTATCTGTTCTGTCTTTTACACTTGAAAATATGCATGCTTTTGATGCAGGGATGCTTTTGGATTCCAGGGGTATAGCTGTAAGAACCGGCCACCATTGTGCGCAACCTTTGATGGACCGGTACGGTATTGATGGTACAATCAGAGCATCATTTGCTGTTTACAACACATTGGAGGAAGTTGAAAGATTGGTTACTTCAGTTGATAAAATTAGCTCCAGGTAACATACTATGATATAGAAATGGCAATTAACGAAATACAGGATCAGATCATAGGCGAATTTGAAATTCTTTCCGGGGACCGGGAGAGTACCATCTTTTACATCATGGAGTTGGGGCAAAATTTGCCTGAGATGGACGAAAAAGAGAAGACAGAACTGAACCTGATCAAAGGATGTATGTCAAAGGTATGGTTAACGACATCCTCCAGTGATGGAAAAGTGTATTTTGCAGCCGATAGTAATACAGAAATCACCAAAGGACTTATCAGTTTGTTGATCCGGGTTTTCTCGGACCAACCATCTGATGCAATTGTGGATGCAGACCTTTATTTTATCGAAAAGATTGGAATGAACCTGATAATCGGATCGCAGCGATCCAATGGATTTGCATCAATGATCAAACAAATGAAATTATTTGCTTTAACATTTAACAAGCTTTCAAATGTTTGAAAGCCCGTACGTATAATATATGGAAGAGTCAAAGACAATTCAGGACGAGCAAACAGCATTAAAGGACCAGGTAGTAGAAGCAATTAAAACCGTCTACGACCCTGAAATTCCTGTGGATGTTTATGACCTTGGCCTGATTTACGAAGTAAATGTATACCCTGTGAAGAATGTTTTTGTGCTGATGACACTAACATCTCCGGCATGTCCTGCAGCAGAATCTATTCCTACCGAAATAGAACAGAAAATAAGGGGCATTGAAGGTATTAATGATGTGAAAGTGGAAGTCACTTTCGATCCGCCTTACAGCACGGATATGATGTCTGAAGCTGCCAAACTTGAACTAGGATTTTTATAAATTAAATAATTACCAATAACTAACTAAAATTAAAATAGATATGTATCCGGAAGAATTAGTTGCGCCAATGCGCTCGGACCTGACAACAGTTGGATTCCAGGAATTTAAAACCGCGCAGGATGTTGACGATCATTTATCTGACCATAAAGGTACTACCCTACTGGTCATTAACTCTGTATGTGGTTGTGCTGCGGGCGCTGCGCGTCCCGCTGTAAAAATAGCCTTGGCCAACAGCAGCAAAAAGCCTGATACGATGGCTACAGTATTTGCAGGTGTGGACTTGGAAGCAACGGCAAAAGCAAGGGAATATACCCTTCCTTATCCCCCATCTTCACCATCGATGGCACTGTTTAAAAACGGAGAACTGGTCCACTTTATAGAGCGGCACCACATCGAAGGTCGAAATGCAGAGATGATCGCACAACATCTGATTGCAGTTTTTGATGATTTGCTCGACTAGCTATCTTCACAGTAAAATCAACATTTCGTTCCTATGGAACTTATGGTTACTTATTGCTGGTTCCAGAGTTGCTAACTCT
>SDBV01004687.1_pt1 | contig 19524 bp, 18 predicted proteins | sample 2277081 | NCBI WGS metagenome assembly SDBV01 (sample SAMN10402039, study PRJNA504765) | marine sediment metagenome | isolation source: marine sediment core GS10_PC15, 223 cmbsf | place: Arctic Ocean: Southern Knipovich Ridge | collected 2010
CAATTGGACTGAATATTCACAGCTGTGGGAATTTAATAACAACCTACATATATGCTGGCATTGGATTGGGTTTGCTGGTAAATACTAATTATCATGTTGTTGAATATGAAAATATGGGAAGTGAGACATCTGGCTTGGTTTTTCCAACACTTAATGTCGGTGCAGGCTTAGAGATTAAATCAATATCTGCAGAAATAACCCCCACGGGCAATGGTAGTGGTTTTTTCGTTAATCTAGGTTATTCATTTTAAGTCTGTGAATTTAATAAACAACTGGAGCATATTCATTTAGATAAACTCCGTTACCCATCATGGCCTTGCTTACTGTCTTTGTATCCTGTCGATGGACAACAAGAAATAGTCAACTATTAAAAAGTTGCCATTGACTCTCAAAGAGAAATGCCACAAAATTTCTAACTTGACGAACTTATTGAACGCCTGTCGATATGAGTACACTAAAACACCTTAAAATATTATTATTTATCCTTCTGTCTATTTCTGGTTTTGGACAGGATTTAAAATTCCAGACAAATGGAAGGCTCATACTTGGTACGCATAAAGAACGCACCGCATCCATTGGGGTAGGAGATATTGATAATGATGGTGACATGGATGTTCTTGTTGCAAATGGAAGGCATTGGCCGGGTCAAAATCGCGTATTCTTAAATAATGGCAGGGGTGTTTTTACAGTTTCCAGGTTATTGGGATTAGAAAGGGAGACAAGTTATGCCACAGAACTTGCAGATTTTGACAACGATGGTGATTTGGATGTGGCCGTGGGTAATGATATGGCGCCAAATTTTATATTTATAAATGACGGAAAAGGAAACTTCACCAAAGGTTCAAGTTTTGGGATAGCATATGCCCCCACAAGAAACATTGTAGTTGCCGACATTGATGGTGATGGGGATGTAGATATCTTAATTACCAATAGAGGGAGAGAGAATGAAATATGTCTGAATGATGGCAATGGGTCATTTTCTAAATCCATTGGTTTTGGAGCAAAAGATGATTCCACGATCGATGTTGAAGTAGCCGATATTGATGGGGATAACGACAATGATCTGATTTTAGCTAACAGGGATGAACAACAAAACTTCATTTACCTCAATGACGGCAATATGGATTTTTCAGAAAAAATCCCATATGGGAGCGGAAAAGATAACACCCGGTCAGTGGCAGTGGCTGATTTGAACAATGATGGGTATTTGGATATTGTTACTGCGAATATAGGTGAACCAAACGTAGTTTACTTTGGCGACAAACAACTGAAATTTTCCAATAGTATTGAATTTGATCCGGGCTTAAATAAGTCCTATACCATTGCAATCGGAGATCTTGATTCAGATGGTTATGAGGATATTGTAATTGGAAATTCCAATGAACCCAATACGGTATTTATGAATAAAGAAGGAGGAAAGGTTTGGGAAAAGATCCAACTAAGTGAAAAAAGATTCAATACCTATGACATTATAACTTCAGATTTAAATGGGGATGGGAAATTAGATATCATTGAAAGCAATTCAGATGAACAGAATATCTATTACTTTAACCGGTATAAATCCAAATTTCCCTAATGTAATATTTTCAACAGGTATTGAAGAAATTAAACCACACCATTCCTGGAGATAAATGCTTATAAACTAAGTTGTAAGTAAAACGCTAGAGCATAGAACCCTTTAAATACCAGAATTATGAACAAATTCTACTACTATTCTCTTGGTTGTATTTTTATCATCTCATTAGTAGCAGGCTGCGGCGAACGGCCAAAACAAGATGTGACTAAGAACGATTATGATCCCGAGGCAAAGCTGGAAGCACTGGGAATTACCCTTCCTGCACCACCTCAACCTGTAGCCAATTACGTTAATGGCGTAAGAACAGGTAATCTGATCTTTTTAGCGGGCAAAGGCCCAAAACGTGCGGATGGAAGCGAATTAACTGGTAAACTGGGTGCTGATGTTACCATCGAAGAAGGCTATGAAGGCGCTCGCTTAACTGCCATAAATCAGCTGGCCGTGCTGAAAGAAATGCTTGGAAACTTAAATAAGGTGAAGCGCATTGTAAAAGTTTTAGGAATGGTGAATTCAGATCCATCTTTCGTTGAGCAGCCCAAAGTGATCAATGGCTTTTCGGATTTAATGGTGGAAGTTTTTGGCGATCGGGGCAGACATGCGCGGGCAGCCGTGGGCATGGCGTCCTTACCACGAGGACAGGCCGTAGAAATAGAGTTGATTGTAGAAGTATATGATTGATCAATATTGATCAAATATAGAACGCAATTAGCAATAACAAATTGGAGTTTCTGTCTGAGGTGCATCCCTCACCCTCTTCTACACTGAACACAAGAATCTCTTTTTGCTTCCTCCTGGGGTTAACTTTTCTTCAAACGGATAATGGTATTCTCCCGTCATTGGTAAAACGTCCAAAGATTCCCCTGAGATCAAAAAAAATCCTTGTCCAACCTTTTACAAATCTCCTGCATGTGGGATCAGGTATTTATATGCAATCCATGGATGAATCAAAGTGTACTATTCTCAATCCAGTTTTTTTAACCAGCTCCGTACTTTGTCTTGAAAGTCAGGATCAAATGGTTGTTTCACAGCAGTATCCCAATCCACACATCGGTCCGTTACTTTGTAGAATCCGTGCTGCCCTCCCTCCATTACTTTTATTGTAAAGTTATCCGGCGGTCTATTGTCAAATACCTCATTGAAATGTTCGATATTCTGATCCGGAGGTACATTAAAATCGTGTTCAGCAAACAAGAACAAGGTGGGACATTTAATTGATTTCAAAACCTCATCATTGTCGTAATCAGCGATCAGATACCAGTGTCGTGCACCACCGGAAAAGCCAAATGTTTTGCCAACACTATAGCCTAACTTTTTGGTCTTTCTATCTTTCTTCATCCGCTTTGTCAGCTTATCACCGGAAAAGCCATCGCACATGTATCGTAAGCTGTCATTCATTCCTGTCTGTTCCTTCACACCAACTGTAGGGCCGGCCAAGGCGATTACGAAAGCTACATCTTCATGTTGGGCCGCAACAATTTGGGCAATCCATCCCCCCTGGCTGTGGCCACTTATACCAATTCTTTCAGGATCAATAAAATCTAAGGTTTTTAAATAGGTAACTGCTGCATAGGCGTCTTCGGCCCTCCCGTAAAAACTATTTTTCTTCCAATTGCCGGTAGTCTTTCCAAGTCCACGCTTATTACAATACAAAACAGCATACCCTTGCTCAAGCAATACATCCTCGATATAGAACTTATGTGGACCCCAGGCTTCTGCCTCGTATCCATCAAACGAGTGATTACCAGATCCCTGCTGAAAAACTACTACAGGAGTATTATTGTTGTTATTGGGCCTGATCAATATGCCCTCAATAGTTTCCTTGCCGCTATTAAAATATACTTTAGATGCCAATCGCTCCTGACCATATAGACAGCTGCTAATTAATAAGGAGATAATAATGATGCTATTAGTTTTCATTTCAGTTTTAATTTATTGGTTTAAAATTCATTCAATAGAGATTGGATATAGTAAAGATCTCTAGCTTGCTTTTTTAGCTTCCTTAAATAATTTCTTAATCATGTCCAGGTAAATGATCTTCTCGCTACGGAAGGTAGTTGTTGGAGAGTTTGAAAAGACCAGTACACCCGTCCTGGTTTTCGGGTCAAATGACACAACCGTTGACATTCCGGGATCAAGGCCTGTATGAGAAGGTAATCTTGGCATAAACATATAATAGAGAAAACTCTCGAACTCATTATAGCTCCAGGAGATTGCCCTCCACTTATCAGCTTCAGGATATTGCACCGTCAAAAATTCCTCAATCGTTTTCTGGTTTATAAATTGTTTCCCATCTACTTTCCCTTTGTTAACCATCAGTTTAAGAATTTGAGCATAATCAGATACTGTTGTCCTCAACTGCCCGGATGCATATCCCGGGTACCCGAAATGCTTGAGTATCTGTGTTCCCTTGAAGTCGGTTTCCTTGTACGGCATATTATGAGGAGTGGCAATGTTTTCATGTGGAATTTCAGCTAAAAACCAGTAAGTGTTTTGCATGTTCAATGGCCTGAAAACTTCCTCCGCCATGTATTCATTAAAAGGCCTGTCCGATATTTGCTCAACCAGGTAAGCAATCAAATTATAACCCGCATTGGAGTATCTCTCGTGCTTGCCGGGAGATTCCAAAAGGAAATTTTTCTCCCGATCGTAATATGCACCACCTTCCAGCAGGTAGCTCTTTATAAAGTCTTCCAAACTCATCGGGGAATCACCTCCATTATCTATGGTATACCCGAGCTCCAGCATTTCCCAATTATCCCTTATAGAGGCTACATGACTTAGTAACATGCGAAATGTGATTTTATCATCAGGAAAATTTGGATTACGTACATCGAAGGGTAAATAATTATTGATATCGTCATCAAGCTTCAACTTTCCCTGGTCATACAGTTTCATTAAAGCGAGGGCTGTCACCGGTTTGGATATGGAGGCTGTCATGAACAAAGTACTATCGTTGACGCTGTCCTCTGTTTGATACGTTTTGACACCATAACTCCCAACCCATTTCAATTCTCCATCTGCTATGTATGCAGCTTGCATTCCTATTCTCCCTGACTTTTCCATCTTCTTCATTAGAAAATTGTCTAGTTTAGGATTATCTGTCTGCGCATTTACGCTTAGGGCACTTATTATACTCAATGTTGCCAGTAGTTTAAATTGCCTGAAATTCATTTTATTATTTATTTAAGTTTTCGCTTATGTATTTCGGTCGCTTATGTACCAGACTTAAATAACATGTTAAGGTTGCGTTCCCGGGGAGTGTTGTTGTACGGGATACTGATATCAGGACATAATACTACCTGAAATGGCCTGGAGTCTTGCCAATTTTTTTTCTAAAAGCCGCGTACATGGCCGAGCGGGACCTGAATCCGGAATCGATTCCAATGCCTTCAATGGATAAATGATTACTGCTTTGATCGTTTAACATAGTCACAGCTTTTTCAACTCTATAGTTATTTACCCATTCGTTAAAATTAAACCCTACGCTTTGGTTTATACAAGAGGAAATTGTTCGCGCTGAAATTTGTACCTCTTTGGCAAAGTCATGGATGGTAAGGTTTTGATTGAGATAATATTCCTTTGAATTCATTTCACTTTTAATCTTATCGCAAATTTCATGATCGACAGGTGTGCTTGATTTATCGGAAATTAAAGGTTTAGTATCTAATGCACCCGATGAATTGGCTGATCCGTCAAAGAGCGTTTGATGAGTAAAAGCCTTAAAACTTACAAAATAATTGAATATGGCAATGAATATATAGACTGCTGTTGTTAATTCGGATTGACCTCTGCCACCCAGGGCTATACGTGTTAATTCAGCTCCCCAGAAAAGGATAATAGGAGCAATGACAAAAATAAATTGCCACAACCATTTAATATCCATCAGGAGTAAATCTGTGAATTCATTTCTAACCAGGTTCCGATACCTCCATGTTTCCCGGAGGGCAATTACAAATGCAACCACGGTTAAGAGGAATGCATAGTACTGATGTCCCATATAAAAACGATCAAGACTTACCCAGCCAAGAAGGTCTAATAGCGTACTGCCTGAAAACAGCGCCAACAGGATATTAATCAATGTAAGACCTATAATGCCGAAAGCAAGAAAATAATGGATTTTGAGGTACGGTCGATAGAAGGAGGATCTTCCAACTTTCTCAAGTACAAAGTGCAGAAACAGCACCGGTAAAAGCAATTTTACCTCTGGTAGAGTGAAATATCCTTCAATTGAATAATTTCCTATTTCGCTGAAAGGTAGGAGGTCGGTCAAGGCTACAAAGACGAAAGAAAGTAAAAAGAAACCCAGCAGTCTGTTTGCAAAACTGCGGTGTTTCCTGGAAGTAATGAAAATCACACCTAACAATAGACCTTGTATTACTGCTGCCCAGATTATTAAGGTGATAATCATTTCCATTCTATTCCCTATTCAATTGTACTCAATGAATACCACACAAAGGAAACGAATTTCTTAGAAAATTGCAGATATACAACGAAACAACAAACCACTGTCCTCCATGACCGTTTCAAAAAAAGGAAGTCCAGATTTCTTTAACGCTAATCCAAAATTGATGTATTGTAAACACCAAAAATGAATTACCTTAAAAGAGCTAACAACCAGGCAATTACAAATAACATCCTTGGGCACGCCGTACCTGTTAAGTTATACAAGGGAATCTTTAGGAATCGACACCATTATCTGCTAATTTGTAAGGGATACAAACCCTATATGTGGTTTGCACAAACGTTAGGCCTAATTGAATTGAGCTTTATGAATCCTGATCCTAACATATATTCACCTTGATCACCGCAGTGAATTTCAGACCCTCTTCTATCAGGCAATTGTCGATCGATACTCATTAATCCCAGGCGACCATGGCATCCTGGAACATGGCACCAAGATCATCAGGGTTTGCCTCTTTGGGTGAAAGTTTAGTAACCCGGTGTTGAGGTAATGTTCCGTCAACAAGTGCTGGTATATCATCTTCAATATAACCAACCGCAGATAACCCATTAGGAATATTCAACTCCTTCATTAGACTAACAATCTCATCTGCCAGAATTTCCCCGGCCTCATCTTCCGGGCTTACAACATTAGAAATGTTAGCTCCCATCAATTCAGCTACGGTCAGGTGCCGCTCAGGGCAGGCAGAACCAGTGAACCTAAATACAGCTGGAGCATTGAGAATTACCGATATACCATGAGGTACAATTGCATGATCGAGATTAAGTCCTTCTGGTTTGTAATCTCTGACCATGCCTGAAACCGGATAAGACATCCCATGACACAGGTGAACTCCGGCATTACCAAAACCCATTCCAGCCATGCTTGCTGCTAAAATCATATTACTTCGAGCTTCATCATCATTTGAGTTTTTCACTGCCTTCACAAGATACTTTGAGGTCAATTCAATGGCCTTTAAAGCCCACATGTCACTAATAGGATTACTTCCCTGATAGGCCGGTCTATTGATTGGTCTCTCCGGTCGGGATCGTTCAAGATATGGGATGGCTGTGTAAGACTCCAGGGCATGGCAGAGTACATCTAAACCTGAGGAAGCAGCGATCACCTGGGGCATTCCTCTTGTATTTTCCGAGTCAACTAAACCCAATGCCGGTTTTAAAAAGCGATGGGCAATACCTGATTTGGCATGTCTTTCGGTCAGGTCCATGATGGCTACTCCTGTAGTCTCACTACCGGTACCGGCGGTGGTAGGTATGGCTATCAGTGGTTTCACCGGTCCTGGCACCGGTTTCCCTAAACCTATGGGCGCATTGATATAGGCATAGAAATCATCAGGAAATGTCGCATAAAGATTGGCAGCTTTTGCAGTATCAATTACAGAACCTCCTCCTACCGCAACATAACCTTCGTATTTACCAGCGACCGCAATGTCTATGGCCTCCTTCATTGATACATCAGTGGGTTCTACCCTCACATTGTCGTACAAATCATATTCAATTTTTTCCGATTGCAATGACTCCAGCGTAGTCTGAACCGGTGGTAAATCTTTTAGATTTTGGTCCGTAAGGACCAGGACTCTTCTAATACCCATATCAGCCAAATCCATTCCTACCTCTTTGGTCACTCCGGCTCCAAAACGAAGATTAGAACTGACCATTTGTACTGCATATTCTTTCTGCATATTTGTCAAATGCTGGTAGTGAACACAAGATAATTATTGTTTAGCACATTCGTGTTTATCCGGACGCTTAAATGAGTACTAACGATGGGCAGAAATGGACTATGGTAATGTACAGAATTACATTGCTCCTTTTATGATGAGAAATTTGTACAAGATAAATATCAATTTGAGGATTACCTGATGCTTGCTTCTTCAAAATATAAACACTGCTTCTGGCAAGGTGCCGATGCGCCATAAAAGGTTTGTGCGGTGTGCTTGCATTTGTGCTTTCTGGATACGTAATTGAGTATGGAAATTTGGTGCTGGTCAATACGGTGCAAGCACCAATACGTTCTCATCAATGAAAGAAAATGAAAGTAGTAATTCAATACATTATAACGCAATTAGTTGACATCCAGGAGGGTAAAGTATGGGTAGGCTCAAACTATGATAGTAAATTGATAAATATTAAGGAACATAATGCTTTTATCAGACCACTTTCTGATTTGCATAGTGTTGCTGAAATCATTTCTCATTTAACCACCTGGCAAAAGGAAACTATTCTCAAAATAAAAACAGGAAAAGGAAGTCTGACCGATGATTGTGAAGAGAATTGGTATTCAAACGAAAAATTGAAGGAAAAGACATGGGCCACTATTTTGAATGAATACAAGACCAGTCTGGCAACCGTAATTGAATTACTAAATACTAAAGAAGATGGTTTTTTAAATGAACAATATTACGATACGGATTTCAAGGGTGACTTTCCGTATTCATTCGTTATCAACGGAATGCTACATCACGATATTTATCATTTAGGGCAAATTGGAATCATTGTTAAATACCTGAAGGAGATGGATGAATACTAAATGATACGAAGAACTCACCTACTTCAAGGACTCTCCAAGGAAGATCTTGAAAGAAAGTTGGGATTGCCGTTTCAGATCAACGCAATGTCCCTTCCTCTGCTCAAATGCTGATCCTTCAGGTGACTTACTGAGGGAGTTCTGCAGACCAAATAAATCAGCCGATATCATAAAGAAACAATTACGACAAAAAGGGCTAACATCCAGGCAATTACAGATAACATCGCTGGATATTGCCCGCACCCGTCGCGTTATGTAAGGCTATCTTTGGGAATCAACACCATTATCTACTAATTTGTAAGTAAAATAAACCCTATGTGGTTTACCATTACGTTATCACCAATACTCATTAATGGATTATTTTCAACAGTGCTAGGTACGCCAATATCCACATCTTTTTAAAAAATTTCAAAAAATCTTCAATAGCGTGTAATAATTTTTGACTTCAGCCACTAAATAAGAAAAGATTATAATGAGTAGCGATTTTTATACATCTTCAATTTTACCCTATGCCGGAATAATCATAAAGATATGTACGGCATATACCAATACCCCAGAAGATTTCCAAGATTACTATCAAGAGGTATGTTTACAAATTGAAGCCACCACAACGATAACAATGGTATGCATATTAAAAAAATTACTAGATGGAAAAGTCAATTGAAACAATTTGGAAAAAAGGTTTTTTGAAAAGCGATGCATTAGTAGCTCCAAAACTTAACGATTTGTTACTGCACAGCCGGGGAACCTTGTTGAATTTCGTTCTCGACAGAGACGATCAACCCAGAGAGGTGGAGAGGATATTTATTTTCATCGATCTGAAATCCTCCACCTCAATTGCCGAGAAACTGGGGCACCTAAAATTTGGCCTATTTCTGAAAGACTATTATGCCGATATAAGCGGCGCCATATTGAGGACCAAAGCAGAGGTTTACCAATACGTCGGTGACGAGATCATTCTAAGTTGGCCTATGAATCGAGGAATTAAAGATTTACGGTGTTTGCGAAGTTTCTTTATTATGAGAGACATAATTGAATCTTTGAAAGAAAAATATTTGGAAAAATATGCCGTGTATCCACAATTCAAGGCAGGCATTCACGGGGGCAAGATGGTGGTTACCTGGGTTGGGGAGGTTAAAAAGCAAATTGTCTATATAGGTGATATCCTAAACACTGCCTCCCGGATAACCGATGAATGCAAGAGGGTGGAAAAGGATTTTCTTATCTCGGGGGAACTTCTGAACCGTTTTCCCGATCTGGACCCTTTAAAAGCAACTTTCATCGAAGAGCTGACTCCGCGCGGAAAGTCTAATAAGATAGGGCTGTATTTCCTGGAGACGGCTTAGTACCATTTATTAATTCTTAAACCAGCCGAATTAAATAAGAAAAAATTATAGTGAGTAGCGATTTTTATACATCATCAATTTTACCCTTTGCCGCAATAATCATAAAGATATGCAGGGCATATACCAATACCCAAGAGGATTTCGAAGATTACTATCAAGAGGTATGTTTACAGATTTGGAGAAGTAAAGACAACTTCCGTGAGCAATCCGAGTGGTCTACATGGATATATAGGTTGTCGTTGAATGTATGTTTGACTTTGCTAAAGAAAAAGAAAAATGGTCAACAGCATTTCGCTTCTGATTATTTGCCGGCCGAAGTAACAGAAGATAGCCATGCATTTGCTGATGAATCTCTTAATCAATTATATGATGCAATCAAGCATTTATCAGAAGTAGACAGAGGGGTGATTTTGCTTTATCTGGAGGAAAAGTCATATCAGGAAATCGCTGATATTATTGGTACCAACTCTAACAACATTGGTGTACGAGTTAAAAGAATTAAAGAACGTTTAAAAAAAATATTACATGGAAAAGTCAATTGAAACAATTTGGAAAGAAGGTTTTTTGAAGAATGACGCATTAGTCGCTCCAAAATTGAATGACCTATACAATCAAAAATCGACACATATAATTGATAAATTTAAAAGAATGTATGAAATAAACATGATTGCAATTATTGCATTTGCACTCATTTTATTGCCCATTACTTTTATTGTAGAAATGCCATATATGGGTATACCTATGTTTATACTTTTCAATGCCGTGGTTATTGTCAACAGAGTATTCAAGAGGCGATTAGATAAAATTGATAAGGGCCTTAATAGCTATCAATACCTAAACTCGTTTGGCGCGTGGATGAAAGACATGGTATCGCTTAACACGAAAATGTCAAGATATCTTTATCCCTATATTTTTATTTCCATGTTTATGGGATTTTGGTTTGGTAGCATTGGTGGGAATATACCGGGTGAGGATTTCGTGAATCAGTTAAATATAGATTATCCAAACATGTATCTGCTCTTTGGTTTGCCTTTATTTGGAATACTAGGAGTGATCTTTGTTATATCCTTATTAGCATACTTTGGTGGCCGGATTGGCAAATGGGACGTGAATTTGGTTTATGGAGGAATATTGAAAAAACTGGATGAATTACTAGCGGACATGGAGGACTTAAGATCTTGATTCTTCTTATTTTGTTGTAAATGATGGTGATAGTCGAGTAGGTAAGGGGAATTTCACCCCATACACCTGCGATTGATCTTTCCGTAATAATTCAACCAGCCCCTAATCTTTGGATTTAGCAGTATTGCCAAATCCTGAATAGTACGCTGTGTCTTATTATGAAAATTTAATCTCCGCAATTCCTAGGTGATACGTACTTTAGCCTTCCGGCTCATGATACAGTCAAATTGCAGAAAACTCCCCCCTTTTCAGCTTCATCCGTATAGGACGAAAGTTGAACCCAAGAAAGTCAAATTGAACTGGATGGCCTTTTAAGTTTCTTCCCGATTTCTTACAATACACAACGGATTTCTGTAGGAATAAACCATGTTAACTGTTATTTTGTAAGGTACATTAAACACCTTTCGTGTTGATAGCCGCATGTGATCAATATATTTTGAAAAATGAATAAAAAAATATTCGATATGGACCTTGCCTTTGGATTATTTTCAACTCTTAAATCTTGGATGGTGATTATATTTTTTGTGCTACCATTGACAAGGGTTAATGCCCAGGAGAGTTGTCTATCTTACTTCCCTTTGATTGCCGGTGCTCAATTCGAGATTACCAAATATAAGCCGAAAGGTAAAGCTATTGGAAAGGCTGAATATACTGTAATGAGTACATCAGACACCTCCGACGGTTTCACATTACGTATGAGAACCACATTATACAGAAAGAAGGATCAAAAGATCATTACCATGGATTACGATCTAAGGTGCCGCAACGGCTTCTCTGAATTAAAATTACACGGTACATTCGATATGGACCCAGCACACCCCACCTACCAAGTGTATGCAGCGAAACAAGGGAACTGGGCTGAGTGGACCTATGATGCGAGCAGGATAAAACTTATCTACCTCTGGCCATCTTTAATTCTCTGGCCAGGGGAGACCACTCTATCAAACAGAAAAGTTGAGAGAAAAGAAAGTATCACTACCCCAGCAGGCACTTTCGATTGTATAAAGCTTAGCTATAAAGTCCAAACCAAGATATTATTGTCAGAATCAGGAAGTGCAATTGAATGGTATGCTGCAGATGTGGGCATTGTGAAGACGGAAAACTATAACGATAATGGAAAAATGATCGGCTATAGCCTGATGACTAAGCTGAGCCGCTGAAGTTGAGGTAAAATTAAAAAAAAGTAAAAAAGGTCGGTAATGAACAAATTCAACTATCTTTTTAACAGATTGATAATTCGAGTTCCAATCCTTGGTTCGTGTCTGCACGAACCTTAATAAAGCTGTTGAGTATTATGCTTGCACGGAATTTTGTAGAAATCAACATAATAATCTGGTAATTTGTAAGTGAAATAAACCCTTTATGTGGTTTACCCATTCGTTGTTAGGCCTAATTGCTTTTGAAAGATGAATTTGCGATTATAACGCTGCGCATCACCGGCCGCAAAAAGCGGAGCGAGGAACGAGCGAAGCTTTTGGGGTCCGGGTGCATGCGTTTGTTAGCCGAAGTGATGGAATATTGTCACTTTGTTTTCAAGATCATGTAAATATTCCCAAGACCTTTATGATTGCAAAAGTAAATACAAATATACTCAGAATATCTAATGCCACGTCTATCCACAGCTGGTTGTTCAGCCAGGACATGGCCTTATAAGTGAAGGTGTTTCTGAACTCCACATTTAATTCGCCATAGTAACAACACCAACTTATATGCTTGTTCAAGAGAGCGATAACTATCTGTAATGCAGTGCCAGCCAGGAACAAAAAGGTAATCCATCTTGCGCTACCGCTTTCCGCAATTTTCAGATATATAGCTTCATTTGTAAATATAATTACAGGCCCACCAATTCCAAAAGCGATGAACCAAGTTCGCAGCGCTTTATTATATTCCATATATTTTTTTGTATAATGAAACTCAGCGAGTTTACGGTTTGATTCGGTGTCTTTCATTTTATTTCTTTATTGCCCCTCCATCTTATCCAATAAGCATTCGATTGTTTCTTCAAGCAATGTTGTTTACTCTTAATACGGCTAACAAATTATTCTATCGTTTCTATATATCACCCAACTTTATAACTTTTTTCATTGATTCGCAAGGATTGTTTTTCAATTTTTACATATTCCCAACTATATAACATTACAAATAGAATATTGTACAGAAACAGGATAACGTTAATGTTAACCGGCACGAACACTCGACAAACTCCATACCATCAACTCACCGCCCCACGTTGAACATTTTGTTAGGCGATAAATTATTTACATAGTCTTTTTTATCTCTCTTCTATTTTCCTTAGTCACATTTATAATATGCTAATAATTTAATAGTAGCGTAATCGTTCTAGGGGTTTCATTCCCAACCCCAACAAATTCTAAGTTGATGTCGGCGTATTTGTTGTTTATGATGTGAAATAGAGTAGATGCAGGAGCATATTCCCTAAAAGCATCATATCTAATTTCATTATCATATTCAGCCTTAACCAAATTAAAAAAATTGCTTGATTTTTTTACAACAGCAACTGACCGGACATAATTGCTTTTCTGCAAGTAACTTTGCATCCTTAATGCATTTTGTTTAGCTATATCCGATGTTCCTAAATAATATATATCGATTTTGTATTTCTTTAATATATCAATATTTATCTCTTCTTCTGGTAAAGGTAATCTTGCTAAATTTTTCCAAATTCTAGGTAAAAATAGATAGTATGATATTATTTGTGGATCTTGAGCTATATATCCATCAATATAACTCGAAACGGATTGAAAAGATTTACGTGCCTCTTTAAAACTCGAAAATGCGTTTACAACAATAACTGAATAATAGGGATTTGGTGCCTCAGAGGGAAAAGCTTTTACCTTGATATCATTAAAGCCATTTTGTTGCAAAGTGAAATTGATTGCATTTGCTAATTCGAATGCTTTATCTTTTTTGTGGCTTGCTAGCATTAAGTAGTGAGAACCAGATATCGGAAACTTCACTGAAGCAAAAAGAAAAATAATAAAAAAACCAACAATCGTTAAGGTTGTTATAATAATTTTATTTGTTATAAAACTGCGATGAACTTTGTCCTGTTTATCTGTTGTTACAGTAGAAACTTCCTCTTTCTCTTTCTTTTGATCTTGATATATTATATACAAATAATAAATAAAAAGTGAGATTAATATAACAAATACAATAAGAATCAATGCTTTATATTGTTCATAAAATTCGGTAATGACATAAGCGTCTTTTATAATTTGGACTAAAAGAACAATCGGAGTTAAGACATATACAATTAAATCGACTGTTTTTTTTAGAGCACTTCGTTTTTCCATTTTGTAGATAGTTCCTCCTAGTACAAACATTTAATTACGCATAACAAGTTATTCTATCGTTTCTATATATCACTCAACTTTATAATTTATTTCGTTGATTGGCAAGGATTTTTTTTAGTTATACATCTTCCTAACTGTATAACATTACGAATTGAATATTATACAGAAACCGGCTAACTTATTTATGTTTAATCTACCAGACCAAATGCGTCCAACTTATTTTTACAGAACATTTGCATCAGCATAAAATCCGCAACTTTTTAAACAAGCTTTTTGCACGATTCTAGCAGTCTGCTTCTAACTTTAGGCAAACATTCTATAAAACACTATATTGTTAGCCACTATAGTGCAAAGAAATGATTGATAATTCTACCATACAGAAGATCAAGAAGAGGATGGATATTCTAGAGGTTGTTGGAGAATTTGTCGATTTAAAAAAATCCGGTGCCAGCTACAAAGCTACAAGCCCATTTGTTGCTGAAAAAACTCCATCATTCTTCATTGTTCCATCCAAAGGAATTTTTAAATGTTTCTCTTCAGGTAAAGGAGGTGATTCAATTAATTTCTTAATGGAATTAAAAGATTTCTCATTTGAAGAATCTATAAAATATTTAGCCAAGAAATATAAAATTGATATTCACGAAGATGAATCTCATAATGATGAAGAAATATCTGACAACAAGGCCTTTGTCATTATGCCTTTTAACAAGGCATATGACGATATCTTCAAAATTGCGGTAAAAGAAGTATGTCATCACAATGGAGTACATGCTTACAGATTGGATGAGGAGCTGTTCCGAGAAGGTATGTTAGATAAAATCCAAAATAATATTGAAGGTGCAGATTTTCTAATTGCAGTATTAAACTCTAGAAACCCAAATGTTCTTTATGAATTAGGTTATGCGCATGCATTGAACAAACTCTGTTTGTTAATAACAGATAATGCCAAGGATATTCCTTTCGATTTAAAACATCAACGACACATTGTATATGAATCGTTAGATGAGCTAAGAAAGAAATTGAATGATAATATCATATGGGCGAAAAATGAATTAAAAAGCCCTTTCAATGCAACTGTTGGACAAGTTATAGCTCAATTGGAATATCCTATAACAAAGGATGGGAAAAAGGCCGGCGACAAACGTTTAAGGATTGACGTTAACTTAGAAATAGAAAATAAGCTTAATAAGACATCTCCAACAATAAATTCTATTCAATTACATACAGGAAAAAAATGGACAATTCAAATTGACGACCAGAAACTACGGCCAAGAAAAATCAAATCTGGAGACTTCAACTATTGCTTCAATCACCAATTAAATCAGAAAATAAGTAAGAATTCTTGGATTCAATTTGATTTTATAGCCTTTGGAGATTCGCCTACACAAATATATAGCTCGTTGGAATATGACAGAAATCTTCGGGTTGATATACACACTGACAATGGCGTTTATTCGCAACAATTAAAATTGAAGTATACGGTAGATCCGGACTATGAACTTCCATTTTAATGTGACTCCTGATATCAAGTGTACAGTGCCAACAATTAGGTAACAAACACAGTGAAGCCCACAGTATGCCACAAGCGATTAGTAATCGGTCACCGTGTTTAAATTGGCGTAAGCCACATTTTTATACTCCACATTCAAAAAATAAATCGGAGCTTTGGTGCTGACGCGTGGCGAAGGACTCAGCATAGCCTGCAATTGTCACCTTAATACAACAACGGATTTTGTAGGAATCAACATAATTATCTGCTAATTTGTAAGTGAAATAAACCCTTTATGTGGTTTACCCATACGTTGTTAGGCCTAATTGCTTTTGAAAGATGAATTTGCGATTATAACGTCATGCTCAGCCGCCGCCTCGAAGCGTAGCGGAGAGGCGGTCGGCTGGAGCATTTTGTTAGGCTCTTTCATTCAGTTGGAAAAGAAAAATGGAGCTGCCCCCCTTTTTCTTTCCAACAAATGATTTCTCCTTAAATTGGCCATAAAGCTTGAATAACGGCAAATCTAAGATGGTACTAAACATCTACATTCTCTAACAATCTTCATCCTTAAAAAGAATATCTATGGTTACCTTGCGTAGTTTGGCTGACTTCACACCATCACTAGGAAGACCTAAACAGCGTAAAAGTTTCTCTGAAAGCTCTTTATTACATGAAGAACCTTCATCAGCACCATCCTCCCGTTCAGGTAAATTTTCTTTTATCTTGGGGTCTATACGATAAGTCATACCACCAATGATAAGTCCATCTATCATCGTGTGAATATCAATATCCTCTCCGGCTTGTTTTAGCTCAGACGCATTAAATGGGGTACCTGGAATAATATTGAATATCACCTTGCGATCACCACGGGGACCTAATTTAAACTTTTCTCCGCCAGGACTAAGAAATTTCAGTCTCCAGTCCTTTTTGCGAAGTATGGCTGGTAACACTGCCTCGATATTAATCGTAACTGTGCGATCGTAAGGGTTATTGATCCAGAAAGCTCTTCTATTCAAAGATGTTGTGAGTGAGTCACTATCACCGGCTTCTGGTGATACATTGCGCTGTGCAATATTATTGTCGAAAGGCACCAGTCTCCAGTGTGGAATGGGGCCATTGACTGTATCGGCGTTACTTAGATCACCATCGGCTGAAACACTGGCTAACAAACATTCATGCCCTTCGACTTCTGGCACCCATTCAAACGGACCCACTATGGTTTCACCTCCAGATGCAATCGTTCCAGCTGGGAGTTCAGCCGTTACCATTGCTTGCCAATCGTCAGGCCAGACCAGCCCCGTGCTTGGCCTACAGTGGTATGCCTTTACAATCACATTTTCGGCTGAATCGGTGCCGCGATTTTTTACACGAACAAAGAGATAGTTGGTCGCTTCGAGTAAAGGTGTTTCGTGACCAATGGTGCTGTCGTTGGAACGGCTACTCCAGATATCAGTTGTATTCCAGAAATTCTGACGCCAATCATACTCACCGTCACGACCATCATTAATATAGACATCGACTGCTGGCGGGGCGCCCTCTGTTATGACTGGTGTCGGCGCACCAGCAGGTTGATACAGGCCCTGTTTTTCAAATGCCCAACGGATGACCTTGTGGAAGGCTCCACCAGGATGACCTTCAAAATCTGCGTTGGTTTGATCAAAGTCGATCAACGCTGTGGCAAAATCATCTGGCCCGCTTGGCGGAGCTGCTGCCGTCATAGAGCCCACTGCGCCAATCATTAGATAAGACATATAACGAGCGGCAAATTCACGTCTTGCTAACTGGATGGCTGGATTACCATGCGCTTCGTCACCGCCGGTAGAACGATAGGCACGAAACATTGTTGTAGACAATATCTGCCTGCTTTGAGAGAGGCTGTCATCCCTGGAACCTCCCCAAGCCCAACCCGTAGCGACATCGCGATTATGTCGGTTCAATCCTGAGCCGCCGTTCATAAATGGTGAGCGCATAAATCGATCCGGCGCTTGTGAGCCAGGGTCACTCATGACCACGGCAAGTGCATCTCCAAATCCGTGCGACCAGCTAAAGACACCATCAGCAATATTATTTTGCAAACAGGCATGTGCAAATTCGTGTATTACAGGAGCGCGATCAGTTGAATAGCCAACCGGGCACCCGGTATTCAACAAACCAAAAGTAAACCTGGATGTCGATGCACCGGCATCATTGCCATAGTGATGGGCATTTCGTCCACCATTTTCACCTCGGTGATCAACTTGTATAGGGAATGTCGAACCCGCAAAGTAAGTAGAGACTGGAAAACCAAAACCCTCAACCATGCGAAACAGTGAATCGAGATGATAATAGGCATTCACAGCTGAAAAATTATCAGTCGTTGCTGAATAATCAAAATCATCTCCAACGTCTTCAGTAGGTGAAGCAATAGTTGGCGCATTTGTTTCTGCAATCGTGATGTATTCGCCAGTTAATGCTTGCTGGGATCCTGCTGCTGGCGTTGTCAATCCGAGTAATTCAACATTTGTTCGCAAAGGATCCAGATCAGATGCGGGTGAACACGGCGTGAGTGTAGCGTCTCCAGACAGCCTTATTGGATCGTTCAAGTAGGCCATTCCATCTGTTGCCTGTACGAATGCTCGCAGATATATAACCGCGCCGGTTTCCAGTTCAAGCATGGCACGCCAATGTATCTCTCCCCAACCGGGCATATTCAGTGTAAACAAAACTTCAATCACAATGTAGTGTTGGCCAGGTTTAATATTGTCGGGAACACTTGGTAAGTCTAGCGAAGGAACCACTTCATCTTTACTATCTTTATGCTGTTCAATTTCCGGATCAACGCGTTGATCCTGATCGTATTGATAGATGATAGGTTTAACTGAAGTAATTCTAACCAGCCTGGCTTTTCTGCTTTTTCCAATATCGCCAATATAGTCTTCGGCTTGTTTATCAGCATTAGCCAGACCGCGCTTTAGCATCACATGTTTATCTTTTGATTTCGGAACTTTAAGTTCGGGTAGTTCAAGATCGATGTTAAGATGAGCGGTGCTTTGTGAACTAACGACTTGCAGTGGGTCTGCATGCATACGCACATTGACACCCGCCCTCCACACAGGCAAACCAAGAAAAGTCTGTGCATAGGATACGATTTGCGTATCCTTGATAGTCTTTTTCTCTACATATCGCAAACGACTTCCTTCTTTTCTGAGGTGTCCATCAAGATGTTCATCCAGTGTCAGAAGCATCTCAGGATCAAAATCGTAATCGGCTTGTACTCTTTTTATGTAGGATTTGGCAAGACTTGTAGGTGAAGCGACAGTGAGATTGGCCATCTTCTTCGTGAACGGTTCCTGGTTATGACGTAATAGACTGATAGAGCCGTCAGATCTTCTGCCTATGTGTACGTTTTTTCCTAAGGTAGACATAATTAATTCTCCTTTCTATATTACAGCCAATTTAGTTTGTTAAGCTTGTGGCTGTGTTGCAAGCCTAACAAGTTATTCTATAGTTTCTAAATATCACCCAAGTTAATTAGAGTCTGTCTATAAAGTTAAAATTTTGGATTATGATGCACCAAAATTTAAATAATTAAGTCTATTGTAGGCTATTATTGAAAGGATAGTGCCCCTATTTATGTTCAAGTCCATTAT
>SDBV01004688.1_pt1 | contig 19523 bp, 16 predicted proteins | sample 2277081 | NCBI WGS metagenome assembly SDBV01 (sample SAMN10402039, study PRJNA504765) | marine sediment metagenome | isolation source: marine sediment core GS10_PC15, 223 cmbsf | place: Arctic Ocean: Southern Knipovich Ridge | collected 2010
CTTCAGCTTATCACCTGTGCCTCACTGCTCCATGTGCTGGCATCAGGTTGAAGCGCCCGGCGCTCTACTGCTCGCGGTGCGGCAACGTCGTCCGCTGGAACGGTTCCTTCCGAGTGGAGCCAGTATTCGACGAGGACTGAGGCATCGCATCTGTTCACGGCCTGTCTGCCGCCCTATGATATCCGCCAGAATAGCAGCTCATAAGGAGGTCGCGATGACGCTCTTGCGCGCCGAGGAAATGACCTACACTCACGTACAGGAGATGCCCAGGGATCGCTCGATAGCCTTTCTCTCCGCGTCTGCGCTAGAGGTACACGGGCCACATTTGCCGCTTGGGATGGACATGTTCATGGCTGTCTGGCAGAAGGAGGAGACAGCGAAACGCTTCGCTGAGTCCCATCCAGACTGGACGGTGGTCGTTCATCCCCATTTGCCGGTTGGAACGGACGAGTTGCCACTGGCAGGGTCGATGGATGGCAGCCAGCAGACGATCTACAATGCCCTGCTGTCCCACGGGGCATCTCTAGCGAAGGCTGGCTTTGGCTACGCGGTAGTGACGAACGGCCATGGCGGGGCACGGCACGCGTCTGCGTTGGAGGCGGCATGCCGACGCGCGAGCCGCAAGCATGACATCCAGATGTTCTCGCCCTCGATTGCGGTACTCCACGGCATCGTGGCGGGAGGCCGGCATGTGCAACTGGAGAAGAATCTGGGCCGGTCACTGAAGGATGCGGAGCGCCAGGGGCTCCTGGCCGGCGAGCATGCAGGCACGATGGAGACCTCGTTTGCGCTGGCCGAGCGGCCAAAGCAGGTGAGCGAGTCCTACACCGAGCTGAAGCTGGACGGGCCGCCGGCCTTCACCCCGCTGAAGGTCCTGGACAGGGCGCTGGGCGACGGCGACTCGGGGAACGGAGAGGCGCTTGCCCGTGGGGTTGGTTGGCTGCTCAACGCTCGCTACGGCTACGGGCGTCCATACAGAGTGACTTACCAGGGCGACCCATCTGCCGGGTCGGCAGAGCTGGGGCACGCAGTCAGGGAGACGATGGCTCAGGGTTGCCTTGAGTACGTGGATAAGGTGACGTCCGGTGAGATGGGGGCCGGTGATGTCCGTTCGATAGCATCGGACCCGGCGATCATCCAGCCGGGGTTCTGGCAACGAATCGGCCTGGGCGTAGCGCTGGTGGCTGGCCTCGGGTTGGTGTTAGCGCTGCGGCGCCAACGCTCGTAAGAGGAATGGGCTAGATGGCCTGACGTCAGTATGACGAACCGCCATGACTGGTTGGGCTTGAGTCAGAGCGCTCGAAGTCTCGTCAGGCGTTAGACCGAACCACCCGCTCAAGGTCGCTCAAGACCTCATGCGTGTAGCCGGCGAGTGCGTCCCAGAGCCCAGGGCCGGCCTGCGTAGCCTCATCGGGCCCAGCGATCTGATCCACCAGCTCTCTGCTGAAATCGATCGCATCGCCAAACATCAGCCGCACGTGCTTGCCCCAGCGTGGCACCTTTGCACCGATGGGGAGCACCTGGTGCATGCCGTGGTGATAGAACGGAAGACCGATGGGATTCGTTTCCGCGATCAGACGGCCTATACCCGGCTTGAATTCTTTGCTCAGAAGGCCGTCCTCGCGCCGCGTCCTCCCGCCCTCTGGAAAGATGTGGACCCAGTGGCCTTCATCAAGCCGGTCGCGCAGAAAGTCGAACCCCGGCTGATTGAACCCGGCGCCCCTGACGACCGGCACGCCCTTCCCCGAGCTGAACACAAAGGCCGTTGGCCAGGTGCTGAAGAAGTTCAGAGCGTCGGTCGCGACCCACCTGATCTCGTCGTAGTTTCCCAGTGGGAAGTTAGACGGAAGCAGCGGATCGTCGAACAGCCCGGTGTGATTGCTGAACGTGAGTAGACCGCGGCCTCCTCGTTCCTTAAGCGCCTCGAACATTTCGACGCGTTGGATCTCCAGCGAGTTCATCTTCGTGAGGATGAACTTAGAAAGGTTGACGCAGATGAACGCCATCATCCGGTTCACCGGATTGTTCTTCGCCGGGCGCCAGCGAGCCAGCGCCTTTTCTTCCTTGCCAGTCAGCGCCATAAGTAGTCTCCCGCGCTCACACTACACCGAAGCGAACAGGTTTGTTCGATGCGGGGCTATTGCCGCGCTGTGCACCAAACGGGGCATCAGGTGCGCTCTGTTCTCCGCACGACGGGCAGGGCAAGCGATAAATCTCCCCTAATTGTCCGATAGAACAATCCTAATAGTGGAATAGCGGCTTCCGCTTGTCAAAAACCTTGGTGCTGGTTCGCTCGTTCTCCCAGCTACAGAAGCGCGCGCCTGGGCCGAATGTTCACAGACTATTCCGTGCTCATCTGTATCTAGCTCAGTAACGATTGCGTTGTTATGGCATCTTGCCTTGTGGGTGCGTAATCGCACCAGAGGGCTAATCTAGGTATGACATCATCGCTGCTGAAGGATCAGCCACGTAGATCGTGGATGAAGCCTCGTGTTCTCTCCTCCGTCGGAGGGCGGATCCTCGCTGGCATCGGGTTGATGGTCGTGGTCCTTGTCACCGTTGCCGCCGGATCCGCCTGGCGAGTATACGAGCACCGTTCGACGACGGCCACGCTGCAGGAGCACACCGAGATTACGTTCCTGCTCCTGGACGCGCAGGCGAAGGCCGAGTCCGCTGCAGCAGCGGTCCAGCGCTACGTCATCGTCGGGGACGAAGTGATAATCCCCGGGAACGACGACATCCTGCTCCCTCTGATCGAGGAGAGCACTACTACCGCCATAGATGACCTGACCCAGGCGATCGCGCTGGAAAAGGCGCAAGGGGACGAGGAGGGTCTAGCGGTACTCACTGATCTCCTGGTTCAGGGCACTGCACTGGTTCAGGGCTCCAGCCGGATAATCGTGCTTCGGCAGGCCGGCGATATGGTTGAAGTGACGGCGGCCTTCGAGGAGATCGTGCCGGAGTTTCGCGAGTTTGAGAGCAAGCTCAACGAAGCGGCGGAGAAGGAGCGCGCGCAAGCGTCAGTGCTGCGTGCCGAGGCAAACCAGGCTGGCACCCTTGCTCTCTTGGTCCTAATCATCTCCGCCAGCGCGGGAGCCGTACTGGGCCTGACGGCGGCCGTCTTCATCGCCCGCTCTATCACCAGACCACTGTCCAGGGTTGAAAGCACGGCCATTGCGGTCGCAGGCGGTGACCTGCAGGCGCGATTGCCAGAAACGGGGCCCGACGAACTTGTCAGGCTGAGCCGTTCCATCAACAGCATGACGGAGTCGCTCCTGGACGCGTCGAAACGACGGGATCTGGAAGAGGCGTTGCGAGAGTCGGAAGCGCTGCATCGCGACCTCGTAGAGACGTCCCAGGACCTGATCTGGCAATGCGACGCTGAAGGCCGGTTCATCTTCCTGAACAAAGCCTGGGAAGCTACGCACGGCTACAGGCTGGAAGAGATGCTTGGCAGGCCGTTCACTGATTTCACGAAGCCTGAAGCCGCCAAACGCGATATGGAGGAGTTCTGGAGGCTGATGGCCGCCGGTTCCGTCACCGGCTACGAGACGACCCACATCTCGAAGTCCGGCAGCGAGATTCATCTGCTGTTTAACGTGATACCGTTGCTGGGGAGCGATGGCAGGCAGATCGGTACGCAGGGTACGGCTCATGACGTGACGGAACGCAAGCGGGCAGAGGAGATGATCAGACACATGGCGTACCATGACGCCCTGACTGATCTGCCCAACCGGACGCTATTCGCAGACCGTCTCAACATTGCGCTGGCCAACGCGCGCCGAGCGGGCCAGATGGTCGCCGTGCTCTTCCTTGACCTCGACCGGTTCAAGGCCGTTAACGACTCGGTCGGCCACGGCCGTGGAGACCAGCTTCTACGGCACGTCGCAGAGCGTCTAACGACCCTCGTCCGCGACGGCGACACGGTTGCCCGCGTCGGAGGAGACGAGTTCACGGTGCTGCTGCCGAACGTGACGAGGACGGAAGACGTCGTCGACGTTGCGTCGAGGATCATCCAGATGTCCAGGAAGCCCTGGAGCGTGGACGGACACGAATTCCGCGTCACCGCCAGCATCGGCATCGCCGTCTATCCCGACGACGGTGATGACGCCGACCTGCTCGTGAAGAATGCCGATACGGCGATGTACCGAGTTAAAGACCTGGGCAGGGACGACTACAAGTTCTACGCGACGGAGACGAGCGCCAGGATCTCCGAGCAGGCAGACCTGTAGCCTCATGTCCCTTCCGCCGCCGGGCGGGTGACCGGGCCGGATGGACCGGCATAGCGTGCGGAATCACAGGCCGGTGAAGTCTGGCGGGCGCTTCTCGCGGAAGGCGCGGATCGCTTCGACGTTGGCGGGCGACCCGATCAGTTGAGCCATTGCCGGCACTTCTCGCCGCCTTGCCGCCGTTAGCGCATCGGCCCGAACGTCGAGCAACAGTTGCTTTGTACTGCGCAGCGCCGCGCGCGGCTGCGCCGCGATCTCGGACGCCCGTTCCAGCGTGCGTTCCAGCAGTTCGTCGTCGGGAAAGGCGGCAGCGGCGAGACCGAGCGCTACGGCCCGCTCGGCGTCGATCCACGCTGTTGTGTAGAGGAGTTCGGCGGCGGTCTGCGGGCCGACGATCGCCTGCAAGAGAAGGCTGCTGCCGGCTTCGGGCACGAGACCGAGCGAGACGAAGGGCGCCCGGAGCCTCGCCGAATGAGCCATGTAGACGAGATCGCAGTGCAGGAGCATCGTCAGTCCGATGCCGACGCCGACGCCGTTGACCGCGGCGAGCAGCGGCAGATCGAACGTGCTCAGCCGGTCGACGAACGGCAGAAAGCCGTGGGGCTTTCCATCGTCATGTCGCGGAGCGTCGCCCATCTCGCCCAGGTCCTGGCCAGCGGAGAAGGCGCCGGCGGCACCGGTAATGACGGCCGTTTTGATGGCTTCGTCTGCCCGGGCCTCTGCGAGCGCGTCGGTGAGGTCATCGTACTGGCGGTCGTTGAAGGCGTTGCGTCTGGCGGGCCGGTTCAACGTCAGCAGCGCGACGCCATCGAGGCGCTCGAAGAGGACTGTTTCTCGGTTCATGCTGGAACCTGCTGAACAGCATACGCGCGCTGGCCGAAGCGTGGGTGCAGCGTGGCGTCCTTTCCGCCTCGGGCCTCAGGCTATGGCAGCTGTATGGGGAATATCCAGGAGCCGAACACAAGCCGCACGAGGCTCGGGAGCTTCAACTTCAACTCCGTAACATTGCTATCTAGCTTTTCATCGAAGTTGACCGAGAATTGGCCGGGCACCGGTTCGCCCTTCGCGTTTTCTGGGGTACTTGCCCCCATCGAGGCGGCCAGGTAGCTGTTGCCGTTGGAGTCCGTGACGACGGGTTGAGATTGACGGTCCGAGAGCAACGTCCGGCTCTCCTCGTCGACGTTCGTGACCAACAGACTATAGCCCGTTCCAGATTTGTAGTTGGACAGTGACGTCACCTCCAGAGTCTCGCCGGCGATGTCACTGCGCGATCCGATGAGGACCGACTCCCCGGATCCTAGCGGCGGGCCCTGACTCAAGGATATAACTATCTCGTGAGGGCCCGGCACACGCTCGGTGAACGGACCGAACTCTAGCTCGAAGCTCGTCACACCTGTAGGCAGCGGCGGGAAGAGAGCCTGAAGCGAACCGGTAGCCTTGGCTGGATCGTCCTGAGACGGCTGGCCTCCGACCCAGGCACCGTCCGGCAGAATCATTCGGACCGGGAAGTTCGATCGTCCGATGAAGTTGGGGTGACCGTCAGCGGTCAGCTCGTAGTCCACTCGGATATCCGAAGAGGATAGATGAACGGATGCGACCTCGATGGTAATGCCTTCTGATGTTCGCACCTCGTCCACCGCGATGTCGCTGTCCACGGAGTCTATCGAATCAGGCCCCGGCGTAAATGTGAATACCCAGGGTCCGTCAACCTTGCCCGAGGGATTCGCTTCGCTCGACCCCAGAAACAGTAGCTGCTCGATAGTGATTTCGACGCGACCGTCTGGGTTCGTCACTTCTCCCAGAGTCACGTTCACGAGGTTCGCGCCATCGATCATTTGCGCAACTGAATAGAGGGGTTTTCTGTCGGCAATGTCGCCACTTACAGACATCCTGTGTACAGATGCTCGCCCAAGCCCTGTCCCAGCCTCAAAGTCAGGTGAGACTCTGAACGAGACGACGGTCTTTGAGGATGTGTATCGAACCTCCTCTAACGTCACCGAGATACCGCCAGCTTGAGACGTCTCACCTATGGCAACAGTCGATCCGGGCGCCTCCGACTGCTTTGGGCCACCTGGGCTTGCCTGACTCATTGACATCACAGCAAGCGCCGCCGCGGCGAAGACTATGATGCCCACACCCGCTGCCATGCCCCCTAGGGGTGAAGGCCGGCGCAAGCGGCTCAAGATTGACTGGAATGTACGTGAGATCAAGGCCATATTGGCGGCTCCAGCGGAATTATCGCACATGGGAAGGGGGGCAGGCTGGGTAGCAACTTTTCGTCGGTCCACACGAAGGCATCAAACTTTGAGAATATCGATCCAAACCAACAGTTTTCAGGTACAATATTTTGCAAATCCGGCACAAACGGGATAGTCGTGTCGGGTGCAATGCAAGTGAATCCCCCGGTGCCGGCATCAATTCCCCATCCCCAGTAAGGACCCAGGTAGTTGTGGACTGACCAAATGCCGTCGAACGCATACCGCCTGTTCCAGTAGATGGTGGAGGTGCTCCAGTCGCCACCGGAACCGACCTCCTCAGCAGGAAACGGGTCGCCCCAGCTTGAGTTAAGCGGTGACAACGTACGCCAGTTAGGCGAACCGTCGTCCGGGGACTCACTCGTGTATGAGTTGTGACAATCCAGAGTCAGTGACTCAGTTGTAACACCGGGGTAATTGCTTGGATTTGCGTCAGTCAGGCGGAACTCCATGCTGGCACTCAGCAGGTAGAGTTGGTTCGACGTTGGAGAACAGTAACGAATTGTCTGGTAGGCATCCCAGAAGTGCCACCAGTGATACAACTCTGAGTTCTTCAGCGCTACCGACTGGTGGTCGTAAGCGATGGGTGTTGATACATGGTCATAGCATTCGGTCCAGCCACCGCCGCCGCCTCCTCCTCCCCAGTAGCTTCCAGTCATCATCCCCCCAACGGCAATTGCCGCGACGCCAGCCACCAAGGCTCTTGGAGACGGAAAACGCATTCTGGACAACAGGCGCGAGAACGTGGTGCACACCCCCTTTTCTCGCGCATTGTGCCTGAAGTGCAGGTACCTGTCAACTCTACGACCGCTCGATCCGGCGTGTCTCGATGTAAAGAAGGTAGATGCCGACGCAGAGGACCGGGAAATGCGTAACCATCAGGAAGATGTCGTTGCTGATGGGCGCGACGGGAGACAGGAACGCACTGAAATGAGCCGGTTCGCCCGTGCGTTCCGACCAGCGCTCCCAGAGAACCGCGAGGCCGCCGGCCCCAACGATGACGTAAGTCACTCCGCCGGCGAATCGCTTGCCCATGATGGTGAGGTAGGTCGCGAGGGCCGCGAGGACGCCTGAAAAGGTGGTTAGTGCATCTAGCCCGATCATCGCTTCTTGGTGCGCCGGATAGTACCATATCGCTATGTCACGGATCGCAGGGGGGCTGGTGCTCCTGGCGGCGATCGCCACGTTTAGTGCCATCTGTTACTTCCAGGACGATGCAGATGACGGCGGGGACACAGGCGTCATGCCGACCCTACCCGACATCGCTTTCGACCTTCGGGACGCGTTGCCCGGCGCCACAGAAGTCGCAGTGGCATTCGGCATTCAGGAGGAAGGTTACATCAAAGGCGGGACCTGGGGATTCATTGGCGAATTGGCAAGCGGACGGGATGGCGTGGATGAGCAATTGGCTGCGGGGCTAGTAGGGGCGTATTGGACAACCTACGGCCGCCAGCTTGGACCCGAACCTGAGCCTGGTGAGCCGTGGGGGATGATCGTATCGATAGCCATGTACCAGGACGAGACCTCAGCCGAAAACGCGTTGCTCCTTGGTCCAGATATGTTCAGGTCAACGCTGTCCTTCGTCGCGTGTGTAGAGGCTGGGGCATTCGCACGCGCTGAAGTCGCTGACGCCTGGAGTGCTGGCTGCGACAGCACCAGGATCGGAGCTGCGCTCATCAGACACCAACAGTTCGTGCTAACGATTGTCTCCTGGTATGGCCACGTTGGCGGCTATCTTCCAGAGCTCGTTTCAGCGAGTGAGAGTCTGCTGGTAGGCATCGATTTCACTTCTATCCCGTCTGACTGACCGATGGACCTGTTGAGCGGATTCCGTATCTGCGAGAGCTATTCTGTGCGGGAGACGGGATGGAACTCGCGACGCTCTACCTGGAAGGCAAATGCTTTACCACTCAGCTACTGTCGCCCGGACTCGGACCTGTCTAAGGAATATTACTGGCTGGGCGTAACGACGGCGCTCGAACAGTGATAGCGTTTAGGCCACGATGGCTTCACGCGTGCTCGGCGCCGGATAGTACCATATCGCTATGTCACGGATCGCAGGGGGGCTGATCCTCCTGGCGGCGATCGCCACGCTTAGTGCCATCTGTTACTTCCAGGACGATGCAGATGACGGCTGGGACACAGGTGTCATGCCGGCCCTACCCGACATTGCTCTCGACCTTCGGGACGCGTTGCCCAGCGCCGCAGAAGTCGACGCGGCATTCGGCATTCAGGAGGAAAGATACACCAAAGGCAGTACCTGGGGATTCATTGGCGAATTGGCAAGCGGACGGGATGGCGTTGATGAGCAATTGGCTGCGGGGCTAGTCGGGGCGTATTGGACCATCTACTCTCCCGGGCTTGGACCCGAACCTGAGCCTGGTGAGCAGAGGGCGATGATCATATCGGTAGCGATGTATGATGACGCTCGCTCGGCTGCGGAGGGGGTAGGCCTTGGACCCGAAATGCTCAGATCAAGAGTTACATTCACCAGCTGTGTGGAGTCCGGGACGTTCGCTCGCGCCGGTGAAGCCAACGCCTGGAGTGCTGACTGCTTCAATGGTGAAGCTGGAGGAACGCTCATTCAGCGCGAACAGTTCGTCCTCTGGGTAGTCGCGCTGTATACCTCTGACGCCGATTTACCCAACCAAGCTCTAGCGACGGAGCGTCTGGCGCAAGGCATCGATTTCAGTTCTATCACGTCTGACTGACCGATAGACCTGCTGAGCGGATTCTGTATCTGCGAGAGCTATTCTGTGCGGGAGACGGGATGGAACTCGCGACGCTCTACCTGGAAGGCAGATGCTTTACCACTCAGCTACTGCCGCCCGGACTCGGACCTGTCTAAGGAATATTACTGGCTGGGCGTAACGACGGCGCTCGAACAGTGATAGCGTTAGGCCACGATGGCTTCACGCGTGCTCGGCGTCGACTCCGGCGGGACGTTCACAGACCTCGTGCTGTGGGAGGACGGCGAAGTGCGGACGCACAAGCGTCCGAGCACGCCAGAAGACCCATCGCTGGCGATTCTTGCCGGCATCAAGGAAACGGGCCTGACGCCGGACGAACTCGTCCACGGATCAACGGTGGCGACGAACACGATCCTCACAGGGAGCGGCGCCCGGACGGCCTTCGTCACGACGAAAGGCTTCCGAGACATGCTGACGATCGGCCGGCAAGCGAGGGCGAGGGAGGACCTGTACAGCCTGACGCCTTCGCCGATCCAGACGCTCGTTCCCCGCGAACTCTGCTTCGAGGCCGATGAGCGGGTGAGCGCCCAGGGCGAGATCATCCGGAAGCTGACGGAGGAGGAGGCCCGGCGGGTAATGGCGGAGGTCGCCTCATCCGGCGTGGAGTGTGTGGCAATATGCCTGCTGTTTTCGTTCCTCGCCCCCGAGCACGAGCGCCTTCTCAAGCGCATCGGCGAGGAACACGGCCTGTACGTCTCCGCATCGCACGAGGTGCTCCCGGAGGCCCGAGAATACGAACGCGGCAGCACTACGGTGATCAGCTCGTATGTTGCGCCAGCGATGACGCGGTACCTGGAACACCTCGAGCGGGCGATGAACGAGACGGCGGACGTCTCGCTGCGAGTGATGCTCTCGGACGCGACTACTACGGGAGTCCAGGCGGCGTGCGAGAACGCGGTGAGGACGGTGCTTTCCGGTCCGGCGGCGGGCGTGACGGCGGCGTTCTCGCTGGCGTCGGCACACGGGCACAGCCGGGCGCTGACGTTCGACATGGGAGGGACGTCCACCGACGTTGCTTTCTGCGACGGCGAGGTGGCGCTGCGGCGAGATGTGCTCGTCGGCGGGCTGCCGATCGCGACGCCGACGGTGGACGTGCACTCAGTCGGCGCCGGCGGCGGCTCCATTACTTATGTCGACGAGGCGGGCGCGCTGCGAGTCGGCCCTGAGAGCGCGGGGGCGGACCCGGGACCGGCGGCGTACGGACGGGGCGGCCCGCCGACGGTGACCGACGCCCAGATAGTGCTGCGCCGCATCGCCGGGGACCGCTTCCTTGGCGGGCGAATGAAGATCGACACGGAGGCGGCACAGGCAGCGATCGGGCGGCTCGCGGGTGAACTCGATAGCGACGTTGAGAGCGCCGCCGCGGCGGTGATCGACGTGGCGAATGCGGAGATGGAGCGGGCCGTACGAAGAGTAACGGTCGAGCGAGGGCATGACCCGCGCGACGCGGTGATCGTAGCCTTCGGGGGCGCCGGGCCGCTGCACGCCTGCGAACTGGCGACGGCGTTCGGCATCTCTCGCGTGCTCGTGCCACCGCACCCCGGCCTGCTGTCCGCGCTCGGACTGGTGATCGCCGACGAGGCGGTCGACACAGTACTGCCGGTCTACGAGGAGGCCCGCCGCGAGGAGGACCAGGAGCTGGCGATGAGCCTCGATGCGCGTATCGCGCAGGCGGCCGACGACCTCGGCTCGCGGATCGCCGGGGAGGCCGAGAGGAAGCCAGTGACGCAGCTGTTCGTCTCGATGAAGTACCCGGGTCAGGCGCACGAGCTGCTGCTGCCGGCGCCGTCGCTCGATCTCGATGCCCTGTGCCTCCGCTTCGACGAGGTTCACCGCCAGCGCTTCGGGCACGCCGATCCGGAGAGTCCGGTGGAGATCACGACCGTTCGTGTACGGGTTTCGGTGCCGGCTGAGCGTGCGCTGCGGGTTGGTGCACGACCGCGGTCGGCCGCATCGGCGGAGACGTCGAGTGTATGGGCAGGCGGTGGGTGGCAAAACGGCCACAGCTACGCGCGGGATGACCTTGGCGTCGGCGCTGAGGTGACGGGACCGGCGGTGATCCACCAGATGGACGCGACGACGCTCGTCCCCCCTGGCTGGGATCTGAGGGTCGCCGAGGACACGAGCCTGTCGCTGGAGCGCCTGTGAGCGCCACGCGGCCGGCTGCTGACCTTTCGATCTTCGCCGCTCTTTTCGGGTCTGTCGCCGAGGAGATGGGGCGGAGCTACTGCCTGAGTTCGCTATCGCCGAACATCAAGGAGCGGCAGGACTACTCGTGTGGGGTGTTCGACGCGCGCGGCCGGATGGTGGCGATGGCACCGCACATCCCGCTACATCTGGGCTCGATGCCGGCCGCCGCAAGGAACGTGATGGGGTTGGGACCGTTCAAGCGGGGCGACGTCATCATCCTCAACGATCCGTACCTCAGCGGGACTCACCTGCCAGACGTGACGATGGTGGCGCCCGTGTTTGTCGACAGCGGTGAGGAGCCGGCGTTCTTCACGGTGTCACGCGGACATCAAGCGGACATCGGCGGCTCGACGCCGGGATCGATGGGCGCGGCCCGTGAGTTGCACCAGGAGGGATTGATCATCCCGCCGGTGCGGCTGTTCGACGGCGGCGATCTCGTCGAAGACGTCCGCCGGGTGATCCTGGCGAACGTCCGCACGCCGGAGGAGCGCTGGGGAGACCTGCGCGCGCAGGCGGCGGCCCATGCGATCGGGGAGGAGCGTCTGCACGAGCAGGTGGCGCGCTTCGGCCTCGAGACCTGCCAGCAGAAGATGTCCGAGCTGATGGACTACACGGAGCGCATGACGCGCCTGGCGATCGCGCGCATCCCCGACGGCGCCTACGAGTTCACGGACTACATGGACGACGACGGGTTCGGGACGCAACGGATCGGCATTTCGGTCCGGGTTTCGGTGCGCGGCGACGAGCTGACGGTGGACTTCGCGGGCTCCTCGCCTCTTGTTGAGGGTTCGCTCAACGCCACCGCCGCGGTCACGACCTCCGCCGTGCACTACGTCGTCCGCTGTCTGCTCCCGCGCGAGGTCCCAGCAAATGAGGGATCGGCACGGCCGGTGGCGGTCGTCCTGCCGGAGCGGTCCGTCGTAAACGCCGCCGCACCGCACGCAGTCGCCGGGAGTATCGAGACGGCACAGCGCATCGTCGATGCGCTGATCGGGGCGCTGGGAGAGGCCCTTCCCGACGAGATGCCGGCGGCGAGCAACGGGAGCATGAACAACATCACGTTCGGCGGATGGGACAGCCGGAAGGGGAGGCCGTTCAGCTACTACGAGACGGTCGGCGGCGGCGGCGCTGGCAGCCCACGAGGCAAAGGCGCCGACGCGATGCACTCGCACATGACCAACACTCTCAACACGCCTACTGAAGTGCTGGAGATGTCGTACCCCCTTCGCGTCCTCGAATACGCCGTCCGCGACGGGAGCGGCGGCGCTGGTGAGCACGCGGGCGGTTCGGGCACGCGACGATCGTGGCAAGCGCTGGTGCCCTGCACCGTGTCACTGCTGGGAGACCGGCGCCTGGCCGGCGCGTGGGGCACCCGGGGCGGACAGGCGGGACAGCCGGGACGGGACCGCCTCGCCGGAGAGGCGGCAGAGCGCGACCTTGGGTCGAAGGAGTCGGTTCAGCTGAAGGCGGGCGACGTTGTGATCATGGAGACGCCCGGCGGCGGCGGATGGGGACCGCCACCGGCCTGAGGGCCGGAACCACGACGGTCGACGAGGCACCCGACGTGTTCCGGGGCTGCTTCAGAGCGCTCGATGCAGGGTGAGAACGAAAGAAGGGCGGGCCGCCCCGGCCCACCCTTCGAATCCAACTGCCAGTACTACTATTTGCAGAAGCCGTTTGCTGGTGTGGCGCCGCCCCAGGCGAGACCTGCGGCATTAACGTTGGTGACGTCGGTCGTGTAACAGCCGCTGGCGGCGTTTTTCAGGGAAAACGTCAGCGTGCCGTCGGACCCAGTTGTGCCCGTGCCCGCGGCGATCACGGCGCCGTCACGGGAGAGGTCGATCGACACGGAAGCGCCGCCGACCGGATCGTTCAGGTTGTCCACGACGGTGATGGTGATCAGCAGGTGCCTGTCCTTGTTCTTGCCGCCGTCAGTGGCGTAGCTGATGGAGCTAACGCTGGCGATGGTGGCGTCGGTCGGCACCTCTGTTGTGATGAAGGTCAAGTCTGCCGAGGATGCTGAGTTTCCTGACCCGTCCGAAGAGGTCACCTTGTAGTGGTACGCGGTGGTTGGGCCAAGGCCCGTCAGGGTGATGCTGTGGGTCGTGAGCAGGGAGCCGTTCGAGCCGAACGAGCCGTAGGAAGTGTCGACACCATAGTCGACCCGCGAATCGGCTGACTCGTCCGTGGTCCAGGTGATCGTAGCTGAGGTGTCGGTGATGCCCGTGGCTGTAACGCTTGAAATAACAGGAGCCGTCGTATCTGGCGCCGGCGTCGCCCCGCTGGCTGGATAGAGAGCGGAGATGCCGTCGATGTCGTCTTGATCGAGATCACACTGGGAGCCGCTGTAGAAGGCCGCCATCACCGCGTTGAGGTCGTCCGAGTGTCCCAGTCCGACGACGTGCCCGTTCTCGTGCAGGATGACGCTCTCGGCGTCGAACGCCGGGCCGGCGGTGTTGCAGTCGGCGACCCAGCTGGCCTTGGTGTTGAGGGCCATGTCTGCTTCGTCGACTGAGGTGCTGTACCAGGTGACGCCAAGCGTGCAGCCACGCATAGCGTTGCAGGGTCCAGCGAGAGCGAGGAAAGTGACATCGTTGAATCCGTCGAACGTCTGCACGCCCTGACATTCGTCAACGAGCGATGGGCAACGGTTAGTCTGGCCACCGAACGCTAGCACGAACGAGGACGTGGAGACGGCGCTCCATGAGGCCTGAGTGTTGGTCAGGGCAAGCTGCCCATCGACGCCGTTCGGGTCCCCACTGTTGTTGTAGGACTGCGTCACGAGGTCGTTTCCGGGCAACCCGTCACTGAACTGGTCCCAGACGAGGCCGGTGGTCGTGAAGTCAGCAGATGCCAGATCCGCCGGCGTCGCCGGCCGCGCCCTCTGAGCGTCAAGAGCGGCGTCAGCGACGACGCGCTCGTCGACCCCGGACGGTACAAACGCTGTGATGTGGATGATAAGGTCGCCGGCCGGGGCCTCTTTTACACCGAAGACCGAGGTGAGGCGAGCCTGCGTAGCGGCGTGTCCTTCGCCGCCGCCCTGGGCGAGGGCCAGAGCGCCCACGAGGGCGACCGTCAGCGCCAATGCGATTGTCAACCACTTCTTCATAGCCATCCCCCGTAAATTACTAAGCATCTATAGCCAATGATTATACTTCAGATTCGCTCTGATCACCACGAACTCTAACAACACCGGACTAGTGTTGACTGTTACGAGCATTACAGTGGCGAGCAGCTGTTTCCGAGGAATGGAGGACTTTATTGCCGTTACGCCATCGCTAGAAAGAGCCGAGCCGGTGGGTTGAAACCCACCGGCTCGATTCGTTTCGGAGCGGAACGTGAGGGGGTTCAAACGCACCGCTATCTGCCAATGACGATAGCCGCGCGCAGCTATGGGAAGGTTAAAGGAAGGTAGGACGAGAGTGAGAATTAAGTGTGAATGAGGGGTCCGGTGAGCACGAGCCGAGAAGCGCCAGTGAGCGTCCGAGGCCGCGTTACCGGCCCGTGTAGGTGGCTACCGAAGTCGTGCTGCAGCTGGCACGGTCGCCTTGTCGCCGCCCGAGGCCTTCGCCGGATAGCGTCCGGTACGTTCGAGTACGGCGAGGAAAGCGTCGACCACGGTTGGATCGAACTGGGTGCCGCTGAAGCGCTTGAGTTCTTGGACCGCATCCGCCACCGGCATCGCCTTGCGGTAGGGGCGGTCCTCGGTCATTGCGTCGAAGGCGTCGGCGACGAGAAGGATTCGGGCGCCGATCGGTATGTCTTCGCCGCTGAGGCCGTGCGGGTATCCGGTGCCGTCGAAGCGCTCGTGGTGGTGAAGGATGACGGGCACCGCCTCGGTCGCGGTCGATACGTTGGAGAGCGTGTTGGCCCCGTCCGAAGGATGACGCTTCATCCTCTCCATCTCCTCTGCGGTCAGCGGCCCGGGCTTGAACAGGATGTCGTCGGGGACTACGATTTTTCCGATGTCGTGAAGGAGTGAGGCGACACGCAGGTCGGATATCTCGGTGTCAGACAGACCAAGCTCAGCGGCGAGTTCGCCGGTGTACCAGGAACAGCGCTCAGCGTGTTCTTTCGTATGGGGGTCTCGGGCGCGGAGGGCGTTGGTCAGAGACGCAACGACGTCGGCGTGACGGCGGCCACTGTCGTCGGGACGAGGGGCGATGCCATCGAGGTGCTCGGCGAGTGAGCCACCCCAGACGTTAACGCGATTCTTGCCGGTGGCCTTAGCGTTGTACATCGCCATGTCGGCACGGTAGACGATTTCCTTCGCCGTTTCCCCGGATTCCGGGAAGAGGGCGACGCCAACGCTCACCGTGACTCCGGGGCCACCGTCGACAAACATGTCTGCCACGGCGCCTCTGACGCGCCTGGCGAACTCCGTGGCCGTGGGGCGATCGGCCCCCGGCACGAGGATGGCCAGCTCGTCGCCACCGTAGCGGTAGCAGTTCTGCTTGCAGTTCTGCTTCACGGCGATTTCTTCCAGCGTTTTCGCGACGTTGCGCAGGACTTCATCGCCGGCCTGGTGACCCCGCGTGTCGTTGACTTCTTTGAAGCTGTCGATGTCCAGGATGATCAAGCCCAGGCTGGAGCCGGAATCGCGCGCGGCTTCGACCTGCTCTTGCAGCTGTTTGTGGAAGGCGCGGTGGTTCCCCAGGCCAGTGAGGGGATCCGTGGCGGCCTGGCTCCGGGCGTCCGTGAGTTGGCGGTGCCTCTGCTGAAGCTCGTCGTTGACGTAGCGCAATTCCCCGGTGTTCTGCTCGACCGCGTCCATCATGTCGTTAAGCACGCCGCCGAGGCGCGCGAGTTCGACCGGCCCGGAGGTGGGCGCCCGCGCCGAAAGATCACCGTCTGACGCGCGCCGGGCCGTGTCCTCGAGAGCGCCCAGCGGCTTTATGATGGAGCGCGCAAGCAGGAACCCTCCGACGACCAATAGTCCGACACCGATTGCTCCTGAGGTAACCAACAGCAGTAGGGTAAGTTGTGCCGTCGCATTCGCCTGTTCGCGGAGAGTTGCGACTTCAGCCAGCTCTCGGCTTGCATGAGCCTCGAGTTCGATCCGGTACTCACGGAACAAGGGGACTATCTGCTCGATCAAGGCCTCCGCTTCGGCGATGTTGCCGGATTGCCTCAGCGCAGACACGCGCGCGGCGTCCTGTACCAGAAGCGTACCGGATGCATAGGCGTCATCAAGATCGAGGACGACGCCGTCCTGAGCGAGGGCCTCGTTCATGCTCGCCTGAGCAGCATCTGCATGCTCCTGGATCTCCGCGATGTATATCTCTTCGCCGGAGATCACATAGCGTTGCAAAAGGAGTCCCGATATGGCCGCGTTAGCCTCCGCGGTCTGGAGCAGCGACGCGGTCTTGGAGTGATTCTCAAGGTGCACAAGGTCGGACTGGTGCAGGCGGGCCTGCCAGGCCGCTGAGGCGACCACGCCGATGAGCAGGACTGTGGCGAGGCCGAAGCCGAGGACAATGCGGCCCTTGACCGAGCTCAAGGGCGTACTGGCCCAGAGGCGATCCAGGAGGCCGCCTCGCCCGCTTGTCTCATTCAGTTCGGCGGAGCGCACGCTCGACATCGTTCCAAGAGTCCTCTTCTGTATCCCGTCAGTTCTCACTGGGTACGGTCGCGGTCGCGGCTCGCTGTGAGCCGCGACTATGTGACGTGACTTAGCTGGTAGATGGTGCCTCGACATCGACGCGGCGGCGCAGACTGCCGACCACGATGCCAAGAACGGCAAGTGCCATAACGGCGGCCAGTGCGCCGGCGCTGATCGCCAGCCACGAGGCAGTCGTATTCGCGTCGTCGGCGCTGCTTGTTGCGACGACGGCGTCTGCGCGCTGTGACGCGGCGTATGCGTCAAGGTCAGCGATTAGCGTATTGAAGCTCGGCGAGAGTTCCTCGAGCGTCGCAGCTGCTGCCTGTATGTCGCCGACCTGTCGCAAGGCAATAACCTGTGAGACCGCCTCGACTGCGGAGGAACCCTGGGCGAGGAAGTTGCCCTCGTCAGAGCCCACCTCGGCTATCGCGCCGGAGAGGCTTTGCACGGCGATGGACGCGCGCGACTGGATCTGAGGAATCAGAGCCTCGTCGCCGGAAATGACGTACTCGTTAAGAAGAACACCAGCGGTGGCAGCCTCGGCCTCAGCGTCCACAATGAGAGACGCGGTGAGAAGGCTTGATTCCGCTTCGTCGATCTTCGACTGCTTGGTGTTCTCTTGCCACACCGAAGCGGCGAAGAGAGCAGCCACGACGCAGACGCCAATGACGGCTGCGATGGCCATGAACCTGGTTGATTTGCCAGTGCCGTTATCTGCCATGTTGTGCCTCCTGGCCGAACCGCGATTTCGCCGTCTCCGGCGTGGGGTTCAGCCCTACTGTCCTTACTAGATGCGAATTCGGCGGCTTCGTTGCACCGGGAGGCCGTTCCTAGGCCGGTTCACGTGCTTCGCCGCACCTGAGGGCACGCGTCTTCACTGGAATTACTCTCTTGCGCGCACCTATACGCACTGCTATGCGGGGCGAGGCTCTCTACTGCACGAGAGGGATTGGGACGCTGCTGGAGTCGGCGTGGGCTCAGGCGCCGAGAGACCGCCCGCAGCGACACGCCAGTCGTCAGCGATGCCGGTGGAGGCAGGCGACGTGGGGCACCCGAGCCTAGTCCGTGTAGACGATGCGATAGAGCGTCCCAGGCGTGTCGTTGCCGTCCTCGCCGTAGTCCAGCACGAGCAGGGTTCCATCGTGGTCAACGGCGATGTCGATTGGGTGCGCGAAGCCTTCGGCGAACGTCTCGACCGCAGCGCGCGGACCACTCTCCGTTTCGTCGATAAGGGCGCGCAGGAGCTGGGGCGGCAGCTCGGGATCGGTGAAGAAGCTGCCCCATAGCGTGATGAAGAGGTTGCCGCGGTAGACAGGCGGGAACTGCTGAGCGTCGTAGCTGACGATGCCAGTGGATGCGGTGTGGAGTCCGAGGTCCGCGGCCGGAAGTAGCCCATCAGAGAGCGGGTCGCAGCCGTCCTCGGCGTAAGGCCAGCCGTAGTCACCGCCGTCGATGATGAGATTGAGTTCGTCGATCGTTTCACAGGGGGTATCCGAGCCGTTGTCGGTGGCCCAAAGCCGCCCCAGCACATCGAAGGTAAGGTCATACGGGTTACGCAGGCCAGCGGCAAAGATTCGCAGGCCGCTGCCGTCAGGATTCGCTTGGAGGATCGTCCCGGAGCGCTCGTCCGTCTCTTCGCAGTCGTCGCAGGTGGTGCCGTTCGTGAGGTAGAGCTTTCCGTCCGGGCCAAGGACGAGACCGTTGTTCTGGTGGAGACCGTGAGGCAGGTCCGGCACGATCTCGACGGAGCTGTCGGCGGAGCCGTCGCCGTCCGCGTCCCGGGCGAGGAGCAGCGCGCCGGTCGCCGAGATGTAGAGACCGCCGTCAGGCGCGGGGAGCAGGCCGGTGATCTCGCCGTCCGTCCGGGCGAACGTGACGGACGACTCGAAGACGCCGTCGCCATCGGCATCGACGATGCGCTCGACGCTGCCATGGCGCTCCGAGATATACAAGGTGCCGTCGCCGGCGATCGCGATCGATGTGGGCCGGAAGAAGCCGGTCGCGATCGGGTAGGCGGCGAAGCCCGGCGGCAGTGAGATGTTGGCGGCGGGTGCGATCGCGGGCACTTGCACTGGAGCGGGAGACGGCGAAGGTGTAACGGCACCCGGCGAAGCGGAGGCGCCGGGCGTGAACGTGTTCAAGGAGACCGGCGATGCGGAGGGTGATGTCTCATCCGGGACGGACCCACTTCCGCAGGCAGACAGCGCGAGAAAAAGGACGAGGCCCAGCGAAGCCAGGATGAGCGCCCGCAGCCTCAGCATGTCATTACAACGACGGCAGGCGGCCCGAGATCCGGGAGCGCCAGTCGCCGGCGATTTCGGGGTTGACGACGTTGTCGTTGACGTCGCCGGCGAGGCTGGCGAGGAGGTTTTCGGCGGCGAGGCGGGCCATTTCGGAACGGGTGGCGATGCTGGCGGAGGCGATGTGGGGGGTGATGACGACGTTGTCGAGGGCGAGAAGCGGGCTATCGGCGGGCAGCGGCTCGGGGTCGGTGACG
>SDBV01004689.1_pt1 | contig 19518 bp, 29 predicted proteins | sample 2277081 | NCBI WGS metagenome assembly SDBV01 (sample SAMN10402039, study PRJNA504765) | marine sediment metagenome | isolation source: marine sediment core GS10_PC15, 223 cmbsf | place: Arctic Ocean: Southern Knipovich Ridge | collected 2010
CCATGCGGAAGGAGAATTAATGGCCATTACAAGTTTTCAAGGTGAGTATCGTTGGCTGAGCAACTTTTGGCCTGTCAAGGTCGAGTTGGAGGGGATTATCTATCCCACGGTAGAACACGCCTATCAAGCGTCAAAGACGTGGGATGCCCTAGAGCGGGAGGGTATCCGCAAGTGCAGTACGCCTGGAGAAGCGAAAAGGCTAGGGCATTGTGTCTCCCTCAGCTTAGATTGGATGGAAGTAAAGTTAGTGGTGATGAAGGCTTTAGTTCTGTATAAGTTCGGAAACGATCGAAGCCTCAAAGCCAAACTCCTTGCAACAGGAGAGATCGAGCTCATTGAAGGAAACCCTTGGGGTGACACCTTTTGGGGGGTTTGTGGTGGAGTAGGAGAGAACCATTTAGGCAGAATTTTAATGGAAGTACGCAATCTTTTAAGGAGCTAATCATGCCGATGCTACAGACGGACGCTCACCTTGAATTTGAAGATCTAGCTCAAAAGTTTGCACCCCGGTTCCTCTACGAGCTTCTCGCTGAGAATGAAATCGAAGTAGAATTAGATATTAACTTCACCTACGGAACGCCTGAAACCCGCACTGATCCCGTAGACTCTGGGGAGCTTTATTTCAGCATCCATACGATGGAAACACCCCGCCGCGAGATCCGTCAGAGTTGGATAACCTATCCCGCTTGGGAAGTATTGAACAGTATTGCCAATAATGCTGTCCAAGCACAAGAGCAGAACGAGCCTGAGGCCCGCGGCGATTTCCTCTACGAGCAATCTAAGGAAAGGAAGCCATAACTATGGAACATATCCCTTCATCCAGAAAAGGTTCATCCTCCAATAGAGAGGCTGAAATGATAACAAAACACAACACGACCATATCAGAAGGCACAACGATTTCTGAAGTCCGTTTCCATGAAACTCCCATTGTCGTCTCGACACCAGAACGGATTGTCCTCCATTCCGGCGGTTGGCGCACACTCTCTACCAAAATGCGCATGAATCAAGCCAGCAGGGAGTTTGGACTCAACTTCCAAGTCTGGCAAAAAAACTTCAAATGGTATGTAGATTTCAAAGGTAAAACGCTCGTTTTCGAGGACGGAATGGAGCTAATCCGATGACCCCCGCCCACAATCACAAGCCCCTCTCCGACGCTCAAATTGCAGAATTCCAGCGTAAGTACGCTGAGCCTTGGAACGCCAGAGATCGCCTAAGTCTTAGCAGGTTCAAAAGCATTGCGCTGCCGGAGGATGGAATTACTTATAGCCAACGATCTAAGACTAGATATACAAATCCAGATGAACACCACTCAATTTAGCTTGGGGAATAGCCCGAGGGGTGCTGCTGCCCGAAAGGATGCGGTTGCCGGTTTTCTAACGGTTTCCGGTATTCCCCACCCCTCGGGTTTCATATCATCCCGCCTTTTCCAGGGGTAGTACAGAGGAATAGCCGCATTGAATGCAGCCCCGTAACATGCGGACAGGAGTGGAGCTTGTGCATAGGGCGCGTGGGACGCCGATGATGATAGCCTCCACATCCCACACCAGACAGACGGGCCGTGGTGAAGCGATGCTTAAATGGGATCAGAGGATGTTGGATTTAATCTCCTTGTCATCCTCCCCGGCCACAGCCCACCCTTTGAGGGTCAATACAGCAGTGGTGCGGCGTGGAAGGACACGCAGCTTAAACGGGAGCGGTCATGGGCATCCAGCCACCAGCCTAGCTCATAGGTTAAAACGGAGCATGAGGGCGAGTGCCTTAAACTTTCAGACCATTAAATGATGCCCTAACAGAAAGAAGCTTATGAGCCTCTCAAAGTACGTTAGGGGGCAACATCTTGACCGTTGGAAGATTGTGGTTTGTGCAGGTACCCAATGCATCTACCACGAGAAAGCCAAAAACGAAAACCCATGAGCCGGTATCAAGCCCGGCCACCACCGCTGTTTTTTACGGAGAATGAGAAATGAAATGCTTAAAATGTGGAAGTCCAATCAAATGGCTTCCCTACGTTGGCGGAGATGATGATCCCTATCCCGTGCATGACGACCACTCACGGGCTAATAGTGGATGCAAACACGCTCCCTTTGCGTCAAAGGAAAAGCCTGCTGGGGATGGGAAGGAAGGGGAGCGTAGGAAAGGAGATGAAGAAATATTCTCTTATGTTGGCAACCCTGAGGCTAAGTTTTATCGGCGTAAGAGTATTGGTGGTGCGTGGAGAGACAAACGTAATGTAGAGGAAACATTATATCATTTACATCCTGCCACCGTCCAAATCCGTGCCCTCCAGAAAGCCGTGAAATTGAAACACGGATTATTGACCAGGATGACTGGAGCGTATGAACGCGAATTGACACGCGCCGATCAGGCCGAAGCAAAGATTGCGGAACTCGAAGAGGAAAGAGACGAATGCACCCGTGTAGCACAGAAATATCAAGAAATCTGCCGGATACGCTGGGAGCGAAACAAATCCCTCCAGGCCAAAATCAAGGAATTGGAGGAGGAAATTCGGGTTGACGATCTGGAGAGTGATGCCCTTTTGGATCAGGTTAATTCCCTCCAGGCTAAAATCAAGGAAGTGGAGGTGGAAGCCCGGGTCTATGACCTTGAAGCCACGGGGATGGAAAAACAGATTCAATCCCTTGAGGCCCAACTAGCGGCATTAAATGAACGCGCAAAAATGGTTTTAGATCATAGCCAAGAGGGTTGGAGGAAGTATCGGGTAGCTGAGGCCCAACTGGCGGCAGCGGTGGAAGTCATGGTCATAATAAAAGCGGAACTTGAGGGATGCGGAAGCAATACTGAATATGCTGAAACATCTCAACGAGTGATTGATGAAATTCACGAAGCTCTCTCCTCCCTCCCCGAATCCAAGGACAAAGTGCTGGTGGATAAGGGCTTCCAGAAGGAAATAGATTACCAGGTTCAACAGGCGGAAGACCTCAAAGTCAAGCTGGCGGCGGTGGTGGGGGTTTTAACTGCACTTCATGCAACTCCTAATGCTTCCTCGGAATTTTGGGAAATAGTGAACACGCTGGATAAAACCCTCTCCTCCCTCCCCGAATCCATCAAGGGCAAGGTGTTGGTGGATGAGGAAAGGCTAAAAGCCTGTGAGAATGCTCTAGCCAACACTCAAATGGATAGAGATCAAGCAAAGTCTTGGAGTGAAACCCTCCAAGCCGGGAATGAGTGGTTGAGGGAAGGGATTATGAATGCAATGAGCAACCTTGGTGTACCTCAAAAAGGCTATCCTGAGCCAGTTGCGGTCGCATGGGATTATCTCAAAGCCGCCCTGGAGGAGAAGAAATGAAGGTGCCTAATCCAATAAAGATATTAATAGGTCATGTTTTGGGAGTCGATCCGGTAGAAATAAGTTTCGAGGAAATGATCTCCCAAATCCGTGACCTCCGAACCGAGAACGAGCGGTTGAGGGCGGCTGCTGTTCATTTCGAGCAAAAAGCTGCGGCTTCACAGGGAATAATTGATCGGATCAAAAGCAACTTTAAAGCCGCCTTGGAGCTCAAGCCATGAAAAAACCCTGCGAAATATGTGGCGAAAATCCCGCAACCGTTCCCGATAGAGACAGACCGGGCAGGCTGATCGACCGTATTTGTGAACGCTGTCATGGATTAAAGCTAAAGGGGGACTTGAGAGGAATTTGGGCATTGAGAAAGGCCAAGCCATGACCCCAAAAGAAATCGAGCGGGCGGAGGAGGTTTTGGAGGATTGGAAATTCCAGTTAAAAGGCCCATATGGCCATGTTTTCCAAAAGAAACCAGAGGCATACCGCGCTGTAATTCCATTTATTGAATTAGCTCTCCTCCTAGAGAAATCGGGGCTGGTGGAGGCCGCACGCAATCTGTCTATAGGAAAGCCAACTCTTGAGCAATTAGTCGCTGTTAATAATACCCTTGCCATCTTTCAGGAGGCTAAGCCATGACCCGCATCGAGGGAATCAAGAAAAGGATTCAGGACGAAGAAAACGAAGCCACCTTCAAACCCCATGAAGATACGTTCTGGCTAGTGAAAATGGTGGAGGAGATGATGCCGCTTCTTGCGGAAGGGGCCTGTCAAAGCATCATTCCATGCCACGAAAAGCTGAATTGGGAATGGCTATGTAGAACATGCAGAGCAAGCGCCGTGCTGGCTGAACTGGAGGAAGGGAAATGAAATCCTTCTCCTCCAAATGTTCCTCCTGCATACGCTTCGAGGAGCTCCTCCATAACCTCTCGGAGCAGATAACCCATACTCTCAACGGAGATTCCATAACCACCTTCACCTTCGAGACGAAAAACATATGTATCGGCATTTTCATCGGTCTGTGGCTGGCCTTTGGCCTCATCAGCCTTGAGGCCTCCACAGGCTTTTTCCGCTGGCTTATTTACTCGCCAGACTTAAGCTGGCTTCTGCCTGGACCATAGGAGCAAAATCATGAATGACGAGATTAAAACGGTTGTGAAGGATTGTTTTGAACGGATACACACGGAACTCAATTATAGGGAAGAGCAGCTATATAGAAATATTTCCATGCTTGAAGAACAGAAGTACCTTCAAGATAATTGGTACTCATCTGGGCAAATTCCTAATTTCCAGCTAGACTATGGCGATATAAAAATCGAGATTCAACCAACCACCCTAGATGAAGTCAAGCCATATATGAAGAGGCTACGTCAATTAGGATACAAACGTATATTTGCTCACACAAAAGAAACCGCCGTGCCCTTTTGGAAATACCAAAGAGAGGGCTTTAAACCGTCTGTCTATCTCCGAGCTGACTTCTCCCAAAACACTGATGGCGATTCCTGCCATCTTGTAGAAGTTGGAACCCGTGAAGTACCAATTATGGAACTGGTCTGTCCAGAGGGAGAAGATCTCAACATCGCTGACGAGTAACTCTGCGCCAGCTCCCCTTCCAGACCCTCTTGGCGGCGTAGAGTCGCATGGTTCCAAGAGGGTCTACCTTCCTTCGGAGACAGGAATGAAAACTAAACCCAGCGCTGGGGCATTGAGAGCGGCTGAGAGAACTCAGTTGTGCTCGGGGGGTATCAATGAATATGCTGAAATCATCGAGGAGGAAACCGGCCTCAAGGATTTGGTGGAGGCTGTGGAATGGATCAGGGAAGCCCTAGGACCTCCACAGGGTAAACCGGACCCCGCACCGTCAGAAGAAGTCCTCGCATTGATGATGGAGAGTCTTGATTTTGCCCTCGCCCGTGCGAAAGGCCGGACTTGCATTAGAACACCAAACCAAGGTTCTCAAATGGGCCAAAAGATGAAGCACAACATCTCCATCTTAATCAAAGAACTAACAGACATCCATAAGCAAATGGTGGAGGAGAATTTCAATGACGCTGGCTACCATCCTCCCTCAGCCTTTGTGGGGGTGCTCAAGGCAAGGGAAGCGCTGAAAAAGATTAAATGGCGGAAGGATTAACTGCGATTTCATCCTGCATTAAATCGCACCTTTGACATCCCCCTCAAAACCCTATACAATTAAGGTACAAGATGGCTGGCCGCAAACCCCTCTCCGAACTCAAAAAGGAACTCCGTCTCTTCATCTCAACACGGACATACAATGAAATCTATCTCCTCCTCCTCGATCCCATGACCGGAAAACCCCGTTACGGTGCCGTCTCCAAAGTTGGAGAAAAGCTCTTCCGAGATTGGATAATTGAAGTGAAGACCCATGGTCTTCCTAACTTCCTTCTGGAGAATTAAAAATGCCCCTCGTTGAAGTGAATGACCTTCGTCTTCGGATGCTCTCCAACGAGCCCATTACCGATGATGAACTCGCAACTGCTGTCGATACCCTTCGAGAAGATAGAATGCTGGCTAAGCCTGTCCAAGCCGGCTCGAAGAAAAAGAAACTTCCTGCATTGTTTGATCTTACGGAGGATGAAGAAACCTAAGATGGCTTGGAACTCCTATACGGCATCAATCTTTCTCCAAGCATTCCTAACCCCGCGGCGGCACAAATTTGCCACTAGGGCTATTGCAAAACGCTGCCAAAGGCAACTCCATCGAGCCCGCCGGGCAGCTCGCCTCCTATCCCTAACCCCCCAAGAACTCTTTCAACTAAACGCCATAGTTGTGAGTAGGGAAGGGGCTGACCTTATCCTCCAATGCCCAAAAGGATCATATGAATCAGAAGCTAACCTCTATCCAACAAGCTCCGGTTAAGCCTTCCTGCGCCAGCTGCATCCATTGGAAAAACGAGCGCATCCTTCCTGGGACACTCCAGCGAATGGGTGAATGCTGGGAAGGCCCACCGACCAATATGTTGGTTCCGCTTCCCAGCGGTGAAATGAGCCTCCAAGGTCTTCGGCTCGTTTCCAATCCCGATTTCATCTGCCACCGTTTTGCCTCACGCACAACGACTGCTGACCCTCTTGCGGAACTGACATGACTCGCACCGCGGCCGATAATCGCCGTGCTGAGATTGGACTTGCCAAATTACAAGCTAAAAGGATCAAACCATGACAACCCACAGATACTTCGCTATCCTCCATCACCCTTCTGGTATGACTCTTCCCTTACCTAAGCTCCATAGAATATCCACAGGAGTAGAACCTACAGATCAAGAGCCTCCTCGCCTCTTCAAAATCCATGCCCATGCCAATTCCGCCCTCCAATGGTGGCTGCGAGGTAAGTGTTATAAAGAAATAGGTATAGAAGGAGATTGGTTAGGCACAAAAGTCTATCCCCAACCCAACCGGAACCCAGCCGACATGCAAGTCTGCGAAGTAATCCTAACTCATCCTGGAGTTAAGCCATGACCCTCTCCTTCCCCCTATCCGTATCCAATTCCTCCCTAACCACCTTCCGATCCTGTGAAGCCAAATCCCTTTGGAGCAAATTCCGAAACCTCGAACCCAACCAGATCAATGCCAATCTCCATTCCGGCTCATGCTTCGCTACTGCCCTCGAAGCCGCCCGCCGCTCCTTCTACATAGAAGGAAACGACCTCCAAAAGGCTCGCCTCGATGGCATCCGCGCCCTCTGGCTTGCTTGGGGCACCTACGAACCTGGCGAGCGTGAGAAGAAAACCTGGCTCACCACAACCTATGCCTTCATCCATTACCTAAAAGTTTGGCCCTTCGATGAAGACTATCTTGAGCCTTGGGACTTCGGCCAGACCCGCAAAGGAATCGAGTTCGATTTTGCAGTTCCCCTTCCCATCAATCATCCCGAGACCGGCGAGCCCATCCTATACACCGGCCGCGCTGATATGTTCGCCAAATTCCAATCTTGCCCTTGGGTCGAAGACGACAAAAGCACCGGGTCAATCGGCCCCTCTTGGGCGGAACAATGGGCACTCAGCTCCCAGATGATGGGCACAACTTGGGTAGCAAATGAGTATGGCATCCCAGCGCCCGGCGCAATCATCCGGGTCGTCTCGATCCAGGTTAAACAGAACAAAGATGCCGAAGCTATAGTTCCCTTCTCTGCCCAGATGCTCAAGAAGTGGCACCGAACCACCCTTCGGACGGTGGAGGACATGATTCGCGCTTGGAAGGAGGGCTATTTCCGCCCGGCCTTCAACTACACCTGCAACTATTGTGAGTTTCCACGTCTCTGTGAGGCTGTCGATCCAGAGAAGTGGCTCATGCACTTTAAACAAAGGGAGGAAAGGAAATGAAAATTGAATGGTCTGAAACTTCAGTGGATGAACTTACCTGGGATGATATAAGACCTGGAGATCTTTTTGGAATCGTCTTTGAAGAGGGACAAGAGATAGTTCCTCTCATTATGTCAATATATAGTAATGCAGTATCTGTCTCTAGTGGAGTGTATTATACAAAAGACGATAAACACTTCTCCCTCGTCAAACTCTCAGCAACCCTAACCATATCAAGGTTCAAAAATGCCTAATCCCTCTCCCATCCCTGGACCTAAAGTTCTCCTAATGGGTCCAGCCGGAACCGGCAAAACCTATTCAACCCGAACGCTCTTCAACATTGAAGGTCTTGAACCGATCCATTTCTTCTTCGAGCCTTCCATGTCCACAATTTCAGCAATTAAAGAATCCAAATGGGCTTACCTTAACCCCTACGGAAAGGCTGTTGATTGGGATGTCCTCGCTCAAGTCGGTCGTCACATCAACACCCTTGGGAATAAGGAGCTTCAAGAAGCAGGAGTAGGCAACAAGCGCGATTTCACCCAATGGCTAGAAATGATAGCTCTGTTCAACTCCTTCAAGACCAAACAGGGTGAAGACCTCGGAGACGTAATGAAATGGGGAACGGATCGAGTGCTTGTTATTGACGGAATGACTGGGATGAATAGGATGGCCCGCGGCCTCTCCGCTGGTATGCGCCCCCTCCTAACCCAGCCCGATTACGGCGTCATAATGTTCAACCTCCAGACTATGTTCGAGTACCTCACCAGCCAAGTCTGGTGTACCTTGATCCTCATAGCTCACATCGAAAAAGAGAAGGATGAGATTTCAGGAGGTTATGTCACAACTGTAGCTTCCGTTGGACGTAAGCTTCCCCCTGTCATTCCGCCCCTCTTCGACGACGTTATCCTGTCTATACGAAAAGGAGACCAATTCTCTTGGTCAGTTGCGGAAGCCGCCGATGAGACCCAAACCAAAAATCGTACCCTACCGCTCCGCAACGATCTGGAACAGGATTGGGCAATCCTTTTCGATGCTTGGAAAGAAAACGGCGGAACGTTCGGGCCGCATCCAGAGGCAGACAATGACAATTCCGGATAAAAGGGGGTAAAAGATGAGAACTAATTTTCAATACAAAGATCGTACTTCAAGCATTTGCTATTATTGTGGAGAACTTCCACAGAGTGTAGATCATTGCCCAGCAATTGCAGAAGTAGATCGAAAAGGTATAGAGTATTTTAAAAAAGAAAGAATTCCCTTAATTTTAATTTCTGCTTGTTATGAATGTAATCAAATATTATCTGACCATTCTATTCATACTTTATCTGCTCGTAAGCTTTTTATAAAAAAGGCGTTATTAAAAAAGTATAAAAAAATTCTAGCCATGCCTACTTGGGAGGAAGAAGAATTGAGAGAATTATCTGATGAATTAAGATATCATGTTGAAATTGGGCTTAAAGCTAAAAGTGCGATTTCATTACGGATTTTATGGTGATATGTGAAATGGGGTTGCACCATGCCCGTATTTCATGGGAAATCCGGCCAATTCAGGGGCGTCATTGTCCTATTAATATTTCAAAATGAATTGTAAAGGGTAGGATCAAAAGTGCCTCAAATTGGCCGCAAATCAAACAATCGCATAAGGATTAACCGCTATGCCAGAATTAAACTATGCTACAGGGTCTCAACTTAGATGGTTAACTGAGATAGTAAATGATCTCCGAAAAGATGTGGAATCTCTCCAGAACCAAATCAACTCTCTTAAAGAGGAACTGAAACTCCTAAACCTTAAACCATAACCAATATTAAGGAACCTAAAAAATGATAGACCCTGATAAGTTTTTAAACCAGAAGGTGTCTGGCGGTGGATTCGACACCAATTACGTGCCTGTTCCTAAAGACGAGTACATCTGCATGATCCCCACTGGCGGAGTGCAGGAGCCAAGGGAAGTCCAGACCAAGAATGGCACTTCTGTAATCGTAGACATCAATTGGGAACTCACTTCTGAGGACCCGAAGTTCAAGAAAGTCTGCGAGCATACGGGAATGGACAGGCCTTTCGTCCGTCAAAGCATTTTCGTCGATGTGGACTACGACAACGATGGAAATGTCATTGGCCTCTCTCGAGGAATAGGAAAGAATGTCCAACTTGGAAGGCTGCAACAAGCAGTCGGACAGGCTAATAAGGAGAATTGGACTTGGCGTCACCTAGAAGGACAGGTTGCTCGGATCAAAGTCGATCATCGTGTCCATGAAGGTGATATCTTCGCCAGCGTTCCGAAGAAGAATGGCGTAACCAAGATCTAGGTTGCTCCATGACGGGCAGCAGTTTCTCACGTTTCTGCTGCCCTCTTTTTGCCTTGAGGAGGTTTCTATGTGGACAGCAATAGGGATATTACTGATTATCTATACAGGTGAAGAACCCAATCCGTTGATCACAGCTGCCGGCATTCTCATAATAATCCAGGCCTATCTATGAAAACCATTCCCATTTCCAAAGTAGTCATTCCTGCAAATCGTATCCGAAAGACCTTTGAAGACGCAGAAATAGAAGAGCTTGCAGCTTCCATCCTTGAAGTAGGTTTGATCCATCTTCCAGTCCTGCGGGGCAAGAACACCCTTGTCAGTGGGGAGCGGCGTTACCGTGCAATGCTATGGATACATAATCAGCAACTCCCCATGAAATACCTTGACAAAGAGGTTCGTCCCAACTTCATGCCCTTTGCAGCTTTTGAGGACCTCGGCGAGGAGTCCGCAAGGGAACTCGAGCTCCACGAGAACGCCCGCCGCGTAGACATCCCTTGGCAGATTATTGCAGAAGCTACCGCGCAGCTTCACGCTCTCCGCCAAATTGCCGATCCCTCCTGGCATCCCACTCAAACCGCGAAGGAGTTAGGTTTCTCCAGCCCAGAAAAACAACAAACAATTATCAACGAGCGTATTGTCCTAGCGCAAAACCTTCATCGACCAGAGGTTCGATCTGCAAAGTCGGAGAGAGATGCGAAGAAGATCCTAAACAGGTCGATGGAGCGAGATTTTTCTGCTGAGCTTCGCCGCCGTCAGCCTCAGAAGAAATCGAAGCACACTCTCATCCATGGGGAGGCCGAAGACCAATTGGGCCTCCTTGAAGCTTCCAACGGGGAGTACTACGATGTAATCATATCCGATCCGCCCTATGGTATTGATTCCCAGCGCTTCGGCATCCCCCGAACTTCAAATAGGCCGAGCCACAAATATGACGATTCCGCCGAAAGGGCCCTTGAGCATTACGTTACGCTTGCTGACCTCGGATTCCGAGTCACCAAAAAACAAGCTCATATCTATCTCTTCTGTGATTTTACCCTCACCTTTACCATCCTCGATATGCTTAGCAATTACGGTTGGGAAACCTGGCCAAGGCCCATCATCTGGTACAAGCATGTTGGTAATCTCCCTAAACCAGATCTTGGGCCGCAATACGTCCACGAGTATATCCTCTTCGCGAGCAAGGGAAAGAAACCAACTGCGGGTCTTTGGCCGGATGTAATCGACTGCAAGGCGGTGCAAGATAAGCAGTATGCAGCAGAGAAGCCTGTTGAGGTTTATCGGAACCTCCTGCAACGCTCGATCAAGCCGGGAGATAAAGTGCTTGACCCTTTCTGTGGCTCGGGTCCCATTTTCCCCGCCGCCGAATCGCTTCATTGCACAGCTACCGGCATTGATAATGACGAGGATGCAATTGCTTTGAGTAAGGAAAGGATAAACAAGCTCGATGGCGAATAGATTCCTTAAGCCCCATCCTCAAGGAACCCGACGAATGGGGAAGGTTGAGCCAATATCCCACCTCGACCTCAAGGAGGAGATTGAGAAGTATGAAGCGGACGGAGGACTTATAACCATGCTCCCTTCACAGATCGCCCGTCATAATCCTATGATTCATAAAAGAGAAATTTGGAGGAAGAGATGAAACTCCCCCTATTTATAAAGAGGAAAGAAGTTCCAGACCGAACAGTAATCCCTTTCGGAACTAATATAGATTGTCCGAAATGTGGGCTTCGATTTGGACGGACAATGGCTACTATTAAATTGAGTTCTCTACCCGCTATCTTTCACGATCAAATAAACAAGACTGAAGCAGGAAAAATATTATATAGTGGCAATAGTCTACTAATTGAGCCTTGCCCAAAATGCGGTCTACGTACAGGCGAAGAAATAGCCATGTATTACATCAATAAGGATTAACTATGCTCACCTACGTTCCGCCCCGTGGACCAGAATCCGCTCGCATTATGATAGTTGGTGAAGCTCCAGGTAAAGATGAGGTCCGCGCCCTGAAGCCCTTTGTCGGCTACTCCGGTATGGAGATGAGTCGGATGCTTCGGGAAGCTGGTATCCTTGAGCACGAATGCTTCATCACGAATGTGCTCCGGTTCCAGCCGCCCTTCAACGACGAGAACCATTACATCACGGCGAAGAAAGGTCTGGGGAAGAAGAATAAATGGCGGCAGTATAATGGACGATTCCTTTCTGACACCGCTCTCACCTTTCTAAAAGAACTATGGTGCGAGATAGAAATTGTACGCCCTAATATCATAATCGCTATGGGCGATCTCGCCTTATGGGCGCTCACTGGCGAGAGTGGAATTATGAAATGGCGGGGAAGCCTTTTGCCTCTACATCCTGATATAGCCTGTGAAGGAAAGGTCATTCCTACCCTCCACCCAGCATTCATCCTTCACATGGGCCGCCTGAATTGGCCCTGCCGCCCTGTCATAATCCAAGACCTTCGTGTTGCGGAGGAGCAATCTCATTTCCCGGAACTCAAGGAGCCAGGTTTCAATTTCATCGTCCGGCCATCTTTTGAGTTAGCAGAAGGGTATCTGAAAGATCAAATAGAAGACCTAGACGATGCTAGAAAACACATATCCATCGACATTGAAACCCGCGCAGGTCAGATTGCTTGTATTGGATTTGCAACCTCTTCCCTTGATGCCACCTGTATTCCCCTCCTATGTACCGAGCGGCAAGAAGGTTACTGGAGCGCGAGCGAGGAACTCGAAATTGTCAAACTCATCCGCACCCTTATGCTTCACCCCAACGCATTGATCTCCGGCCAGAATTTCATGTATGACATCCAATACATAGCGAAGCAGTGGGGTTTTGCAGCTCCAATCTGGTGGGATACAATGGTTATGCAGCATGTTATGTTTCCTGACCTCCCTCAAATTCTCAAACCAAAATCCCTCGGCTTCCTCCAGGTTATGTATTGTGAGCATCCTCGCTATTGGAAGGATGAGGGCAAAACTTGGCAGGTAGGAATGGACGAGAACATCCACTGGAATTATAATTGCAAAGATGCTGTTGCAACTTGGGAGATAGCAGAAGCACAGAAGGATCTCATTCGCAAGATGGACTTAGGCTACCCTGCTGATTTCCAAATGCGCCTCTGGTTCCCTCTCGTCAAGATGATGCTTCGGGGGATTAGGCAGGACCTCACGCAACGCGCTATCCTCCAGATTGAGGTCGATGAGTATATGGTTGCGCTGCAAGCGAGGATAGATAAAATCGTTGGGCATCCTCTTAACCCTCGATCTGCAAAACAGTTAAAGGAACTGTTCTACCACGACCTAGGCATAAAGCCTGTCATGAGCAGGACTAAGCCTCCCCGTCCTACCCTCAACGATGATGCACTCACAACCATTGCCAAACGCGAGCCTATCCTTAAACCCCTAATCCAATGTATTCAACACTACCGTTCCGCCGGAACTTTCTCATCCATGTTCCTCGGAGCGGAAACTGACATCGACGGTCGGATGCGCTGCATGACTTCCGCGAGCCGAGCAAAGACGTTCCGGCTTGCAACGAGTAAAGATGCGTTCGGCTCTGGCATGAACCTTCAAAACCAACCGAGGAATAATGTTGCTAGGGATATACTTGAAAATGGGGGCTCCATATCCGCCGGAGAAATTAATGTAGACGTTCGGGATGCAATCAATGAGGGCTATCTTAGAATATCTGGAGAGCGTATCTATTGCGATTATGCGCTGCCAAATGTGCGGAAACTATTCATTCCAGATGATGGCTATACCATTTTCGATGCTGACTTGGAAAGAGCGGATTTACAAGTGGTGGTATGGGAAGCGGATGATGCCGAACTTAAACAAATGCTGCAAGAGGGAGTGGATATCCATACGGAGAATGCAAAAGTAGTTGGCCTCACCCGGCATGATGCGAAAGAGTTTATCCATGCTGTAGATTACAAGATAACTCCCCAAGCTGCCGCACGGGCTTTCGGAAAAACTGTCCATGAAATGGAAGTAGCTATGCACAAGTGGTTCTCTGCCCATCCCGGTATACTTGAGTGGCAAAAGCGTACCGCCCGACAACTCCCCTTGATCCAGAACAAATTCGGTTACAAAATCCACTTCCTCGACCTTCCAGAACGAACCCTCACAAACGCCCTTGCTTGGACCCCACAATCAACCGTTGCAATAGTCATAAACCATGGTCTCGTAGCCATAGATGAAACCCTCCCCGAAGTCCAAATCTTGCTCCAAGTCCACGATTCCCTCCTCTTCCAGATCAAAACCGATCTCGTTCCGGCTATCCTCCCAAAAGCTCTCGAACTTATGCGCATAACCATACCCTATGATGATCCGCTGATCATTCCGGTCAGTGTGAAATCCTCCACCGTCTCCTGGGGAGATTGTAAATGAAAGAAGATAACAAACTTGACAATAGTCCAGAAATGGAAGGCTACCTAGCATATACCAATACCTCAGAAGCGCCAGGAAAGATGATCTCGGTAATACCAAACCCGGGGGAGTCGTCTCAAGAAGCTTTAGATCGTACTACAAAAGAATCTAGAGCTATAGTTGAAGGGGGTTGTGATTGCGTGAAACGCGGCTGGGGTACAGGCAGCCCCGATTACTGCCCTGTCCATCGCCCGCCGGAGCTCAAAGGCCCCCTAATCGTAGCCCTCAATCTCACAAAAGGCCCCCGCCAAGAAGCCTACGGCCACCCATGGGACAATTTCCGAGACATTGCCGCCGGCTGGTCAGTCATATTCAAGCAGGACATCAAACCTGAACAAGTCGCGCTTGCGATGATATGGACTAAAATCTGCCGCGAGAACACCACCCCTCAATTCGATAATGAGGTTGATATAGCTGGCTACGTCAATACCCTAAACATGGTGAAGCAAGGGAGGAAGGATGAGTCTTAAGCGCGTTATAATCGAATCCCCCTACGCGGTGGATCGGGTTGAGCACCTACGCTATCTCGAGCGCGTCATAAAGGATTCCCTCGAGCGGGGTGAAGCTCCCTTTGCTTCCCACGGATTCTACACCATATTCCTGGACGATGACGACCCCCGCGAGCGCGCGGTCGGAATGGAGTGCGGCTGGGCCTGGATGCAAGCAGCCGATTTCGTCGCAGTCTACGAAGACTACGGCCGCACAAAAGGAATGAGGGATGGAATTGAACGAGCTGCTGCCGCAGGCAAGGATATTGACTTTCGCAAGATCGGAATGAACCCGCGAATTAATGCAAGGTGAAATCGCATATGCCTCGTAAGCTGAAAAACTGGCTCGATGGCTACCTAGCATATACCGATTTCTCCGAAGCGCCTCAGCATTTTCATTTCTGGGCCGGGATTTCTGTACTCGCTGGCGCTCTCCGCCGCAAAGTCTACATGGACCAGCTCATATACCGCTGGTCTCCAAATTTCTACATCATTTTCGTCGCTCCCAGCGGTGTGGCAACAAAATCCACCGCTATGGACGCAGCAATGGACCTCCTCCGGGAAGTTGAAGGGATTCATTTTGGCCCAAATTCCATGACTTGGCAAGCACTCGTTATTGAACTAAACCGTGCGGAGGAGAAAATTCCCCTTCCCGGCGGCGAATACGACAGCCAAGCCTGCCTCACTTTTGCATCTCGAGAACTTGGCTCTCTCATAGATTTCCGAGATACCAAACTCGTAGACGTTCTCGTTGACCTCTATGATGGTAAAATAGGTGCTTGGCGAAAGGCAACCCAGACCTATGGCAATCAAATCGCAACAAACCCCTGGCTCAATATAGCTGCCTGTACAACTCCCTCTTGGATAGCTTTTAACATCCCCCGCCAAACCATCGGTGGCGGCTTCACTTCCCGTTGCCTCTTCATCTACGGCGAGAAAAAACGCCGCCTAATTGCCTACCCGAAAAAAGAAGTCTCTGACCTTCATTCCCTCTCCTGGTTCCAGAGCCTTCGCGCCGAACTCATAAATGATCTTGGCGAGATAGCACAAATAGCTGGTGAATACGAGTTAACCCCTGAGGCTGAAGCCTTTGGCATCAAATGGTACGAGGAACATTGGAAAACTCCACCCAAGAATCTCATCATTAACAACTTCGATGGTTACCTCGCGCGTAAGCAAGGGCATGTCCATAGAGTTGCTATGACAGTGGCAGCAGCCTACACCAACGAGCGCCGCATAACCCTCGACGATTTAGTAAAGGCTATTGCTCTCATCGACAGTCTTGAGCCTGACATGGTGAAAGTCTTTGGGCATATTCATTCGGATTTCAGCGGCCAGCGTACAGACGAAGTAATGGGGATAATGCGGGTATATGGGGAGCTGCCTCGACCAATCCTATTCCAAATGGCCTTCGGTCGTACAGGCATCCAGAAAGCCGAGTTTGATTCAATCGTCGATAGTGCTTGTGAAGCGGGTGCTCTCTCCCAAGGAGCTAACCTCCTTCTACGTCTTCGAACGCTCGATCAAAACTACGATAAAACTGATTATAGCGACGAACTGACGGAAGACCTTGAAGACGAAGGCTCCGATTCTTAAGCCTCGCTTTAAGGGAACGGTTAAGGTCCCTAGATGAGATTTTCAACCCCATGGGCGCTATACGATTATAGACTCGAATTGCCTTAAAGGCATCAGCTTTCGCCTCCCGATCCCTCATAGCATGAGCGGTTGTGTAAGTTGCTAAGCGCATCTCTCGCATGGTTGTATAATAGAGTATCGCTTCCCTCTTCACCCACCTTCTATCCCTGTCCACGCTTAATCTTGTCGGTGGAGCGCCCAATAGGGCCTGACCAAAAAGCTCTGCCATGTGGACGTTATCAGAGGTATCTATCTTCAAAAGAGGGTTTCCCCTCCCATCCGTATAAGCCTCCTTATCCCAAGCATCATAGGAGAGCATAATATTTCGCAGCCCAGTCGGCATAACCCTCACCCAATCTTGCCAATTCCCTCCCATTACAGCCTTCAAAAACCCAACTCCAAGTGCGCCTGCTGGACCTGCCACTTCACTTATAAACCTTCCTGCTTGATCTCCAGGCTTTCCTGTCTGTGCCGTAAGTGGCTGAATCCCAGGCAGTAACCTCCCCACACTAACTGAACCTGAAAGGTCCAATGCCGGGAATGGTAACCCTACCAAATCCAAACTGCCAAGCCCCATAGTCCGCCGGGATGCTCCGTGCATGATGAGATCGGCTGCTTCGGGAGAACTAAGCGCGCCCAATGTTTCTCGTAACCAATGTCGAGCATCAGTTTTTGGGTCTTTCCAACCAAAGGCTTTCCCAATCCCTGTCACAAACATATCTATAATGTCTGCTACATCCTCCGCCCCAGGCAGTCCCATCATTCCGGCGGCCAGCAGCGTCGCCGCCAGTGCCCGTCCCCGTGCCCCATTACTCTGGACAGAATAGAAATGTATCACCCCCTGAGTGTAGGATTTGAATATGAGGGCAATTGGCCCAAGCTGCCCAAGCATCCTCCCCCCACGGGCTAACGGCATCCTAGCCCATGCAGCATACTCAAATTGTGTTGTGTTTGTAGCATCCCTCGCAGCCACAAACAGGTCTTCCTCAAGAGTTACACCATCCTTTTGAGCCAACCGCACCGCTGCCAAAATGGTAACGTCCCGATTATAGTTCTCCGACCATTTAAAAGGCCACAAACCTGCATTAACCAACTTGCCTAAAGTCCGCATTGTGTCATTCTGTCCCTTCCCCCGTTCCAGAATATCTCCACTCGTTTGTGCTGCAGCCTCTATCGCTAATCCCTGCCTCCTAAAACCAGCCTTCTCAGCAGATTCAAAAATACGAGATTCCATATCGCTGAGTGCATTAGGATTCCCCAGCATAAACCCCATCGCATCCTTATACGCTCCCGCCATTGCTCTAACAGTAGCAGCATCTCCATGCTTATCTGCCAAATATGCATAAGTAAAAATAGGCACTTGAGTTAGGTTGACAAGAAGCTGGCGGCCATTCGCCACAAAGAAATGTTTAAACACATACCCTCTAATAAGCGCCCCATCGTTCCCCGGCGTCATCAAGTTCTTATAGCTCTCCTCCATAACCCGCTTAATTCTTATCCGATTATCTGCGTTCCCCCCATTACGTTTAATCATAGCGATGTCTTTGCTAGTCTGTGTAATTGTGTCCGCCAAATCGCTAAAATTATTCAGTCTCGCTAGCTGATTCGCTCCGTGCATCATATAATCAGAATACACCTTAACTCCATCAAAACTGAAACCCCAAATACCTTTCCTCTTCAACTCTCGTTTCATAAAATTCTGGCCAGGAGCAAGGCGGATAAGCAATTGTTTATGAAGCACCTTCTGTTCCTCTGTCAGTTCAAGGGAAGTTTCTAACGCTCGAATTGCACTGGAGGAAAAACCAAAAAAGTCATTGTCAGATTCTTCTTCTAAACTCTTATTTATAATATAAGCACTCCCTTTAAACTCTTTCTGAACCTTCTCAAATTCGAGTTCTCGGCTTCCAGGCCACATTTTACTATCCCTCTCATACTGAAATCTCGCTACAACATCACCTGTCTTATACCGCTTGTTCTTATAGGTTAAATCCCTTGTAGCTAGAACCGTAGTGACATACTTCCCAAATCGGTTCATGGGGAAATAGAAACGATTTGCCAGTTCATCATGGTAACGATTGACAAGAGCCTTTTCGGATATGATTGCTTCTGCATGTTTCTCTGGATCGTAGTTGCGGTCAATGAGTGCTAACTTTGCTTGCCGCATCCGTTCTGCCACATCTTGAAGCTCTCCCTCAACCCGTTCCGCCAACTCCTTTTGGGCATCATCCAATTTATGAACCTTCTGTAATCTTAAACGTTCTGCGTTCAGTTCCTTTTGCCGCACTTCTAGTGTTCTACCTCTTGTTTGGTTTCCATGGATGCGGTCGGATTGTCCTGTCAATTCAAGCATGTACTGCGTCAAGCGGTTCATCCTATCCTTCCCCAGCTTGTTCCAGTCCTCTATAGTATTAACTGCAACCTTATTCAAGGATGTTTTATCTTCCCAATATTTCCGCAATATGTCAAGAAAAGATTGCAATGTTTTCACATGCTTGTTTATACCAGTAAACTGGATAATGGTTTGGGCCTCCCGCTGAACCCAATTCGCTCTATCTAGGTCAGACTTCAAAAAGGCAAATTCATCAGGATCAAAAGGGGTGCTCTCTGGAGGTATATCTGTATCGAGGTCCTTTATAAGGCCGATCAATGATTCTTGTGAAGTTTCCATCTCCGATGTACTCTCACTAGCATTAGATATTTCCGACCCTTGCAAACGTTCAACGGAGATTCTAGTTTCATCCGCCAATGTCCGCGTCCATTTTGTAGGTGAAGGCTGAATTTGGGCTTCCTTATGATGCTCAAGCAGCCTCTTCCTCAACTCCTCCAGCCCCTCCCGTCCTGCCATAGCCTCATCGTAGAGCCAGTTCCCGTACGTCTGGCTTGCAGGATCATCCCGTGTTTCTTCTTTCCATTCCTGTTCCAGCTGCGCCCTATTGGTATTCGCATCAAGCCATTCTTCGGTTATGATATGTCCAAGGCGTTCTTTTACTTGGTCAACGTTGTCAGATTCAAGATGATACTCCACACCCTTAACGATGAAAGTTTT
>SDBV01004690.1_pt1 | contig 19516 bp, 15 predicted proteins | sample 2277081 | NCBI WGS metagenome assembly SDBV01 (sample SAMN10402039, study PRJNA504765) | marine sediment metagenome | isolation source: marine sediment core GS10_PC15, 223 cmbsf | place: Arctic Ocean: Southern Knipovich Ridge | collected 2010
CTCAACTGGCAACTGTTGCGATGCATTTCGGGACTCTCGCAGGGGATGTCTTAATCGATACGCTCGCAGGTAACGCCACGATGCATACTGATGGAGGCAATGTCGAAGTAAGTACAACCATTGGAGATGTTGTGCTAGCAACTCAAGGTGGGAATGTCAATGTAACTTCGGCCGTAGGCGATATTAAGGTTGAGACTCTCGCAGGGAATCTTACTGCGAAGACTGTGGCAGGCGTGGCAACGCTTGGGACTGATGCGGGGGAGGCTACGCTCGCAGGGACAACGATCAAGATTGGTCAGGCAGCTGCATTTTCGGTACCTCTCGGCGAGATCCTGTCTCAAATCCTTAATGCCTTACTACTTGCACTGTCGTTGGATGTTCGGGTAGGATTTTCAGCAACTCCAGTTACGCCTAGTCCAGGTCTTCTCGCTGCGATTAATACAATCAACGGACTCCTCCCATCTTTGAACTCCTTGACTGTGACAGTTCAACCGTGACCGAGTACAAGCAAACTAGGCTGGGCGACCTACCAATTTTCAGGCGTTCTCGAGCTTTACTCCTGGAGTCTAAGCGAATCGTAGACGCTTTAAAGACACAAGCGGAGCAGACGAGAGACGCGCTGGTTGCCGAGAGGGACCGCCTAAAGGCGTCTGTGAGCGAGCTTGAGGGCCGCTCAGCGCGCAAGGGTCCCTCGGCCCGACCCCGGCTAAGGCTTGACGCAGCGTCGCCCGCTAAGGGCCGCTGACGAAGCTGTCCCTAGTATACTAGTGGTTTCCGATTATGGCTAAAACAGCAAGAACTTTGTTCCGACTCCTCGCAGAAGGTCGTATAGACTTGGAGCGAGCTATCTCCGAGTATGACCTCGCGAGTACGCCTACGTCAGCTACCAACAACAAGCTGCCTCGCACGCCTAGCAACAACATGGAGGTTCCGGGTAAGAAACATCCCTTCGACAAGCTCGCAGGAGGGGAACCCATCAAGGGAGAAGTCAAGCCTGACACTCTCCTTAGGGACATGGACGCCAACTTAGGATACGACGGCAACTGATGGCCGAGTGGACCGAATCCAAGTTCGAGAATATCCTGCCTCCGGACTTCCAGGATCTCTTGGACCTCACGCAGTCAACAACCGGCACTGTAGTCGCAATTTTAGGTACGTTGCAGGTTGCGATGGAAGCTATCCAGGACTTCATCGGAGGTCCTCCACCTACCGACTTGGCTAGTGCTCTTGCGGACGCCATCGACGATTTCAGAAATGACTTTCTAGGGACAGGTTTCTTTGCTGCTAACATGTGGGATTACCCATTGAGGCAGTTCTTCCGTAGTGGGTCTGGTGGAGAGCCTTTCCTGACCTCCTTCGTTGATGACCTAGCGAAGGCATTCACCGACACCTCAGACCCTAATCGTCCACCCTTTAGTACCTCCGCGGCTATGATCGTTCTGGTCATTGGAAGTGACGAAGGCATAGAGGGTCTTAAGCAAATCTTCGAGAATATCCGCGTAGCATTCTCTTGGTGGCGGGAAGTCCAAGAGATCTTCACTGCCTTCGATAAGGCGAGCGAGAATGAGACTTTCAAGGTAGTCGAAGCTCAACTAAGGAATGGAGAGATTGCAGCAGCTGCAGCTACAGCCGCTGACAAAACGAAGGAGGTACAGAGGTTCAAGCAATCGGTCCAGGACTTCCGCGACTTCTTTGGCCAGGACGAACTAGACAATGAGTTAGACTCGCCTCCAGCTACCGGAGCCACTACTAAGGATATTCAGGACTTCAACGAGTCTGTAGAGACAAGCGCGAGTGTAAAGTCCTCCTTGTATCCAGACTTCCAACAGTTCTCACTTCGTACCTTTGTCCCTCCTTTGGTAGACGTTGTGGACGCAGTGTTCGACCCAATTATTGCTAATCTCCGCCGGGGTCGCAACATTGTTCAGACAGTCGAGGATTATATCGAGACACTCGATGCGAAGATCACTCTGCTCGTAGAGACAGCAGAACTCATTGACGAGTTCGTTCAGCAGCTCGATGACCTCCTTGCTTTAACGATGGCTGCGGTATTTATTACAGCGACGACCAATGGTGTGCTTGAGTTACGTGATGAATTGCTCGTTGCAGATAATCCACCATTCCAAGGGTTCGACAATGGGTTATACTCCGGTATTGCAATTGTAGCTGGAGGGCCTTCTCTCAATGCATTCGTTAACCTCTTCGAGCCTATTGGTGGTACCGCCTGATGGCTCTCTTCACTGACGATATAACAGACCCAGATGTCAAGTACACTAGGGATCTTAGTTTCCCTATGCAGTACAATGAAGAGTGTGACACCCTCCTCGATGAAGACGAGGAGGTCATAGAGCAATCTCTGCAGCTGATCACATTCACGAACAGAGGTACTGTACTCCTCTTTGACGGATTCGGCAGTACGATTCAGCCATCAGTGTTCGACCCTCTGGATGATACCACTCAGCTCGCAATTGATACTTCTATGCGGACCTCTTTCGAGATAAACGAAGAGAGAGTATTCATCGACAAAGAATTTAGCTTTGACGAGACACCAGACGAGAATAAGTTGGTTATAATCATACCGTACAAGATCAAGGTTACGGGACGATTAACTGCTTCTCGCTTTATCATTCCAAGACCGTTAAATGGATAGTCTAGTGATACAATGCCTCCCCGTTTAACAAACCAAGTCGAGCGGCTATCCTATACACGTCGTGACATAGAAGTCATTGACGATGAGGTAGATCGTTTCATCACGAGTTTCATTCCTGTTATCCGGAATGTAAACAAGTCGAATGTAGGAAGGCTGTTCCTTCGCGTCCTTGAAGGCGTAGTTGATAAGCTAAACTACTCCGTTGATATGCGATTCCGTCAGACAGTACTTAGGACTGTGAGGGAGCTGCAGTCCGCGATGGATATCACAGAGATCGTACGTTTCAGGCCTGGAGGTACTGTTTCTGCCACTGCCGATCTCACAGCGACTACCCTCACTGGACCTGCAGCGCCTGGAGGGATATCAATCCCCCAGTTCTCTATCTTCACGACAGAGACTGCGCCAATCAAACAGTACTTGTCCTTGGAGGCTACAGCAATACCAGAGGGAGCATCGGTATTCTCACCGATCGCAGTCGTAGAAGGCACGCGTGTAGTTAGCCAGATTATCCTCGCGTCAGCTGCAGGCGATCCTAATGAATTGATTAAGATGCCTGTCGCCAAGACACCTCATGCTTTCCTTGAGATAGCAGTTGATGGAACGACTTTCAACCAACAAGTGGACTTGTCTGACTCTCTTCCAGAGGATAGAGACTACTCTTTAAAGGACGACGAGGATCGTTTTACAACGATTACATTCGGAGATGGGGACTTCGGGGTGAAGTTGACACCTGGAGCTGAGGTCAGAGCTACTTACATTAAATCATCAGGTATCGATAGTAACAGTCCTAACGGAAAGATCACTGGAGTCCTAGGAGCGCTTGCGCAACAGATTTCAGTGACTAATCCTGAAGCAGCTGCCGGAGGGACTGACGGTGATGAAATAGAGGATATCGTCAGAAATGCTCCTAAGCAAGCAAGTGCCTTCTTCACAGCATCAAATGACCCTAAAACCGAAGCACTGGCGGAGGCTGTTGATGGGGTGTTTCGTGCTCTCGCTGATCCTGGCGATGGCGCATTTCTAACTATCTTCATCATGCCTGAAGGAGGTGGGGTAGCTAGCTCTACACTTCTCACGCTGGTAGAGACTACTGTAGCTCCTAATCTAATTTTCGGTACGACGCTGGATGCGCAAGCTCTACTCAGTGCGCATATCCTCATCGATATGCGTGTCGTGCTCAAGAAGGGCGTTAACGTTAACAAGTCGGTAGCACGTAGGAGGGTCTTTGAAGCGATCTCTGCGTTCAAGCTCAGTGGAGAGAAAAATCCTGACGGAGCGTTGTTCTTCAAGAACTTGACGATTGGACGAGGCTTCGCCCAGTCGGACCTCGATGCTCTCGTTGAAAACATCGACGATGGTAAGCTCGTAGACTTTGTAGATTTCCTTGTTCTGACGAGGTACCCTACTCCCGTTGCGAGCAATCCGGCAGCGCCTAACTTCAAAGGTGAGATTGTACCTCTCGCTCCTGCGGACTACGACACTTGGTCCATTCAGGCTGTAACAACCACGACCTTCCAGCTCCTCAAGAATGGAAGTCTCGATAGTCAAGGTACGGTTGGAGTAGAGCTTACTTCTGCAGATGGTTCAATCGTATTCACACTCGGTGAGACTACGGATACCTTCACGATTGGTGATAACTGGACATTCAAGACTTCCGCATTTAGAAACAGTATGCGCTTGGATAAGCTTGAGTTCATGGAGCTCGTTCGTGATAGCGACTTGAACATCACAGTGTTCTTCAACGACGAGTTTATTATCGGCGAAAGCTGATGCCGCTAAGCAACAAGAACATTCTGTCGAGCATCGATGCCGACATAGCTCTCGAGACTCCCCAGGCAACGGTTGAGTGGGAGTTCGATCCTCAGATACCTGATATCGATATTGTCCGCTTACGCAGGTCCACTTTCAGGTTCCCTGAGGATATCACCGAAGGAGATGTTCTCCTCGATGAGTCTTTCGATCCCACAAATCCTCGAACTTCTTTCGCTGACACTTCAGTCGAAGCCCAGAAGGTCCACTACTATTCTGTATTTTTCGACCTGTTCGGTCCTTTCTCGATGGCTCGAGAGTTCGAGAAGGATATTGAGAGATTTGGGCTTATTCGTAGTGTTCGAGTTAAGCCTGATACGACGTCAGAGGTCATTGATACAGGTACAGGAGCGACTGACACATTCACAGGGAGCTTGACTAATACTCCTGTGGCTCCAGGTAGCCTTTCAATTGTCACAATCATTAGCTCTTCTACAGTCACCGTAACGGATGACGGTCAGGGTAACTTGATTGGTGACATCGGAGCAGGTACCAATACGATCAATTACGTGACAGGAGCTTACGATGTAACGTTCTCGGGAAATCCTGATAGCTCAGAGCCAATCACTGCAACTTACGGTCATGACACTGAATCGTACTGGTTGGCTGGCAGGGATAATCAAGCTTCTCAGGTATTCTGGGCTTTCAATACCAGGACGGAGTTAGGGGATGAACGTATCGATGTAAGTCTTATCATGCGTAGCGACGAGCAGATTTTGTCTCTTCTCGACTACGTTGTTACAGGCATAACCTCTCCGCTAACAAGGCGATTTGACTTCCTCACAAACCAGCGATACATTGCAGTAGAGATTGACGACGATGCGACTGGAGTAGCTACGGCTGACATCCAAGATCAGTTTGAGCTGAGTGAAAAGCTACCTCCTGGGTTCTTTGTCGAGGGAGGAGCTATGGATCGAGATGTCTCGGGAGGGAGTAGAAGAATTCGTATCTTGGACTCTGTTAACGAAGAAGCGAGATTGTTAACGACTACAGGTACTCTCGTACGGACTATGGATTTGTCAGGATTGGGAGACCTCGTTGACAACCTCCGAGGGCTCGCTTACGATGTAACTAACCACCGGCTATTCGTAGGTTCAGGAAAGGTGTTCTTTGGTATCGGCTCTGGGGCAACTGCGCCTGTGGCAGCGACGCTAAGTGTGATAGCTCCTATTAGGCAAAGTATCACCGCGGATCCTGATATTCTCACTACCGACTTCGTACTAGTAGACAAGGATACTGAGATCCTCGAGAGGTACACTTTGCCTGGTACCGGTGAGGGCGACTGGCAGATTGAGGAGCCTACTGTGCTCGCTTCTGATATCCTTGGTATCTGGAGGCTCAATGAAGCTGTAGGGTCTACTGCCCTTGTCGACGCTTCAGGTACAGGTAACAACGGTACACTGACAGGTTCTCCTTCTCTTGAAGTTACTGGGAAGTTCGGTAACGGAATCGAGCTGCTCACTATCAGTGATGAGCTTAACTTCGATGCAGTTGCTTCTGAATTTGATGACACTAGCGGCTTCGTCAGTTTTTGGTGGAAGCAACCCTACGAAGGCTATCTCCCTCCGTCTGCAGATCGCGAGTTGATGTCTATTGCTGTAGACGCTAGCAATTTACTAAGGATTGTTCTTCTTTCTAGCGGGGTTATAAGGGCTCAGTTCCTCAGGAGTGCTACGAGTACTGTAGTAGAGTCCACTGACTTCAGTGACATCAACGATGGTTTGTTTCACCACTTTATGCTCGCTTGGGACTCTACGATGGAGCTTTTCATCGATGGGGTATCGCAAGGTACTGCTGCACACGCAGGGGTATTTGTAGGTAGCCCTTCTGACTTCACGCTAGGGTCAGCGTCTGTATCTGCGATAGGTACCTATGACGACCTCGCGTTTGGAGATACTCGCAGGTCTGCATTCTTTACGAGGTTCACTCACTGTACACGAGGGAACCGAGCAGATGCTTTAAGTGGACGTGACTATGCGACGGATATAACCTTCGAGTTCAGGAACAAGTTTAAGCTGTACTTCGACGAGTACATCCTTCGCAATGAATTCCAAGTTCAGAAGCTTCCTTTGGATAAGCAGTTAGAGGATCCCGAAGAGATAATTTTCCGGGATACCGCTGAAAATCTCACTGTTGGTCATTTCTCAGCTCAGTCTCGACTGTTTGGGTTGTTTCTCGATCGTATTGTAGATCGAAGGAACTTCTTCATGAATCACTTGACTGCATCTGAGGTGGAGAATGACTTCATACAGCAGCTAGGTGAGCTCATAGAGGCAGTGGATTTTGACGATCGTTGGAATGTAGATCAGAAGCGTAGATTCTTAGAGGTTACCTACCTCACTGACCTTAGATTCTCTACGTCAGATGCATTCAAGCGTATGGCTAGGTTCCTCGGTTTTAGTATTAATTGCCCCTCGACAGGTATACCTGTACTCGTCAGTAGGCGTAGGTTCGATTCCGTTGTGGATCCGATCGCTCCTGACACTCCATTCGACACAAGCGTGTTTGATTCAGGGTCGGGTGGAGACTTCCAATTCGTAACGCTGCAGTTCACCTTCTTTCGAGAGGTATTCAACTCGGTTGTAGGCGTCACCTCGGTACCAGCAACACGTACGTTAACAGATGCTGGAGCACTGTTCACAGAGACCGCAGAACCAGGGTCGCTTGTGTTCATTAACGATCCCGATGATCCAGGAGATAATGGTCAGTACATTGTGGAAAGTGTGACTTCCGATACCGTCCTCGTAGTTAATCGCGATTGGGATGAAGGTAGTAACACAGGCCTTAGCTATAGACTGTCCTGGCAGGTCCCTTGCGTAGACCCATTCGTGGACGATGAGATACTCTCTCGGTTCAAACGTATAAAGGCTCGATGGCAGGCTTTGACCTGTGTCGCCTTGACACCATAAGAGCGTAAAATGACAAGAACTCAGTACTTCGATTTCCGGGCACCTGATTCCACCTCGCTGCTGAATGATCGGCTTCGTGGCATCCTGCAGTCAGGGGTGTACCTTGGATACAATGCCGCAGCAGGTACTGGGTTGAACTTCTCGCTGCTCATGGATACCGATCCTGATAACACAGGACAGAGCCTAGGTAAACTCATCACACCTGACGGCGTTGCCATCGAGGAGGATGCTGACCTCGTCGATGAGGCTCTAGGCTTCGCTGGGGATGGTACTTTTGAGCGGATCGACTTCCTGGTAGCCACGTACGTCTACAATGCGTCGCTTCCTAACAACCAAGTCACCTACCAAGTGATTCAAGGTACAGCAGGAAGTCCTCCGGTTCCTCCTGTACTCACCGACGACCAGGTTCTCCTCTCGACGATTACGATGCCTATAGGCTCTACCTTAGCATCACAGGCTACGATCAGCGATGCTAATAGGAAGAACTTGTTTGCAGATCAGCCGATCAATCTCGAGGATGTTCTCAAGAATGGAGTCTATAGAGGATTTTGGCTCGTAGAAGGGACCCTCGCCAATCGTATCACCTTGAAAGCGGGTACAGTCTTCACTAAGCAGGAGACTCGTATCAACGAAGCGGCAGATCAGGTTGATAAGTTCACGATAGCGAATACAACAAGTGCTGCATTTGTTAGGCGCGACACTGTAGTGATGTTGCACAAGTTCGAGGACATCGAGAGCAATCCTCCTGACTACATTGTTGTCGCAGGCACAGAGGTAGACGAGTCAGCAGGGTCAGCTGCAGCTGTCCTTCCGACTGACCCTGATCTACTCGCGGCAGCTACTGCATTCGATCCGAAGTACACGTCAGCTGACCACATTACGAAGCTAGGCTTTGTTCGAGCGCAGGGAATCTTCTCAGCGAGCTTCTTCCAGGAGTTCACTCACCCGGAACGACTGTTCCCTGAGTTCGGATTGAGGGTGCGTGGGACTGGCTTCTATCCTGATCAAGATACTGGATTAAGTCAAACATGTCCATGGCCTTTCACAGGACCTGAAGGGCTACTTTCGGCACTCGATTTGATTGAAACGTTCCAGCAAGACTTCTGGGATACTCGTGCAGGCGCAGGTCTGGGTGAAGACTTGATGAGTCCTCAGAAGGCTCCTCAGCAGCCCTTGCCGATATATGTCGAAGGGACGTTCAGATTTGGACCTACTCAGGATGTGGTCGTGCCTGAGTGGACTACGATCGAAGGTATCGGACAGGCTCGCTTCATCTTCGCTGCTGACGACTGGCCTAACGTGGTGCTCGGAGGTATGACAGGGTCCGCGTCCCTAACGATTCAGGATGCTGCAGGGAGTGTTCCTCAGGCAGGAGTACCTGTAGGTCTCGAGCGGTACGAGGTCGATGCTTCGGCAGCGATGGCAGCTGCAGGACTTTCAACCTTCCCAGGAGGTATCAGCTCTCTTAGGCTACGAGGTAGCGATGGCGATGACGCTGCCGACAACTTCCTAGGAAACCGAGTATTCCTTGAGACTCCTGGTGGTCTGATTGAGCTGTTCTACGAGGAGCCTACGACTACGATTATCGCTGACGGAGACGACACGTTCCGTGTGATAGGTGCTACGGGGCTCGGTACTACTGTTTCCGGTATCATCATCATGAAGCGGCGTACCGGTCTCAAGAACGTTACGATTGAGCTAGATGGTACCGTGACGATTGCCAATGACGGTGGCCTTCATATGCAAGGGTGTGAGGGAGCCGAGGTCGATCAAGTCGTAGCTCCAAGCTATATCGACGGAGCGAATATAGCTTGCGATGTTGGTAGGTTGGACATCGATCAGACCAACTGGGCGACTACTGTCGCTTTCCCGAACACCTCTAATACGTACGGGCACGTGCGGCTACGACCTCAAGTAGCTAGCGCTGTCAGTACCGTTGGTGCAGTTACCGACCGAGGAAACAAGTTTGGTACGTTCGAGGCCGACGGAGTAGTCACTGCAGGCATTGCACATACGCTTACGTTTGATGGTGAGGAGAATTCTTTCGGAGAACTACGAGTAAGGAAGTTCCTTACAGGTGACATCACCCTAGATCTAGATAACTCTACGATTGGAGTTTTGTCTGTTCAGGATGATGCTGACACCACTGCAGGGCTGAGCGACCTCAATATCACCGGTAACAGCAATGTGATATTGAAGACAGTCGTTAAGGCTGATACGTCATCAGGATTTACGTTCACGTTCACAGGTGTCTCCAATCTAGTTAGCCACTTAATCTTGACGAATATCAACATAACCTTCGCTACCGATGCAGCGAGAGCCAACTTCCTCCTGCAGATCACAGCCGTCCAGGGTGATGAGGATAGAAATCTCATTCTGTCCTCGGATGGTACCGTGTCTTGGGACCTCGCCACGTCGACATTATCGTGGTCTGCTGATATTGACCTCTTGCTACCTTACCAGGTAGGTGGGCGGAACAGAATTCGAGTTACAGAGTCTCCTGCGGTACTCGCGGATGGAGATGTTCTCTTCATCAGCATGTTTCGTGGAGCTACTGGGGCTGTTAATATCGCTCCTGCAGTTAAAGCTGCAGCCGATCTGGATGAACTGCGTAACGAGACCAACGGTGATACCCTTATCATCGCCCGTAGGTTCAATGAGACACTGTACTTTTTCGGAGGTACGCTTCTCGAGGACGGGCAGACCCTTGGCCTAGGTACGAATCCACCTCCCGATAACTCGGTCACCAGAGACAAGATGACCGACAGTGCGTGGGAGTACGTTAATCTCTTTGCGGATGACTTCTTCGAGGATTCCCCGACCCAGGACTTCCCGAATGTGCTCGCCTTCAGGAACTCGGGTACTGCCTCATTCACGTACACTATAGGTACTGGTGTTATCCAGTATGGGTCATCGGTCGACTTGTCCAGTGTTCTCGCGGGAGATACCTTCCTCACGAATGACGGTGATAGATTCCGAGTACTCTCAGTGGACGACGGAAGTAATAACCTGACGCTCGATACGGGTTTGGTTGTGTCTACAACAGCTACAGGAGATTTCGACGGAGCTGTTGTACGAGGAAATATCGTCCTCAGGAACTCCGGTTTGTCTACCTTCGCCTACTCTGACTCTACAGGAGTTATACAGTACGGCTCGACGGTTGACCTCAGCCATGTCTCTGTAGGGTATCTGTTTAGAGACTCCGGCGATAACTTGTTCGAGATAGGGGTAGTTAACGACGGTGGAAATAGTATCACTCTCGCTACAGACCTCGTAGTCGATAACACACCGCCGACAGCCGATACTGAAGGTAGCATCGAGACGAACAATAACCCTCGTAACCTTCCATTAAACGATCTCAGGATGCCAATTGGCCTCGAGGAGATCATATGGACCCACGAAGTTTTCGACCGAGGAGTATCTGCAAAGTATGTCCAATACCAAGCTAGTCAGGTTCCTCCTAAATGGTGGCGCTACTTTGAGTGGGAGGACCGTCGCGTAGCTACGAAGGACTTACAAGGCGTTCTCAATAACGAGCAAGGTCTGACTCAGGACAGTTTCAGTGTCCCTCGGGACAATCCTGATAACGGTTGCAATGTGAGATCTATAGAGCTCACAGCTTACATGACAGATGCTATCTTCTCTATTACGGAGGAGGCAGGAGGTTCCCTCTTTCCTACGTTTAGAGTCAAGGTAGATGGCAAGGAGCTGACTGGATCTGGACTTCCTTCAGGTATGGGAACGTTGGTAAACCAGCCGACGGGAGGTACGGATCATAGACCGATTGCTCAGGGACTAACGACAGCGCATGCGATCAGGCTTCCTGCTGGAGTTCATACTGTCGAGATATTCGATACTAAAGGATTCGCTGACTCTGAATGGCCTACAATTCCTGTCGCTCGCGTATGGCTACTCGCCCAACCTATTGATCAGGTAGGTCAGTTCTTCGATACCCCAGGGAGATACTGGAAAGCTGCTAAGTCTAGAGACTTAGCGTATGACTCAACGATCAGCTCAGCGCCTGTATCCACTCGAGGGGGACGCATCGTACGGTTCATCCCCGACTCTGATCCGACAACACGATTGTGGTCAAATACTGCTATTCCTATCTTTAGTACACCTGGAGATACCAACTCCAACACAACCATCAGCAGTGTCTCAGACACCACCGGCTTCAAAGAAGGCGATCTTATCCGCGTCGAAGGTGGAGGAAACACTGAGCTACACTGCATCGCAGTGATTCCTACTTCGAGTACTCTCACTACCCAGACTGCTGTAGGTTTCACGCAAGCTAGTTCAACTGTAACCCTAGTTGGATCCACGCTTCCTAACGTGTTGAACCTCCGAGATTTGGATATCAATAGTGAGCTCCAGATGGGTTATACCGTAGGAGACTTTATCGACGATAGGAACGAAGTACCTGCAGTAAACTTCGTTTCGGCTTTAGGTAGCGACGGTTCTGAGGGTTGGGATCAGTCATCTTATGTTCAGGGAGATAGTACTGTTTCGATTCTCGCTGGAGACCTAGACAGTGCTACGAGGAATCCTCCAGGAGGAGAGTGGATTATTCCTAATAGCGGAACAGACGATCTTCGTATAGGGTTTACAGGGTCTGGACTGCAAGTACAGCTGAATACCGAGTTTGATATCGGTTTGTTTACCTGGCAAGGTACTACCGCTCGACTGTTTGTAAATGGATGCGACTGTGGAGTGTTCACTGTAGGTAAGTCAAACGATAGCGTTACTCCTGACGGACAACTAGGTCCGGAGTGGTATACAGTATGCTCCGACTTGTCGTATGGATTCCACACAGTAATCCTAAGGAATACAGGCGTATCTTTTGACCTTAGGATGTTAGGTTACAGAACGCTTCAGCCTAAAACTCCTAGCGTTGTAGGTAGAATAATCTCTGCTTCCAACGCAGTGGGAGACGTTCAGACGCTCCCGGTAGTACCTGGATCTCCTGTGAGTATCGCTAGGATGGCCGAAGGCTTCATTCAGCAAAGTCCTTGGATGGTCCACAAAGGTGATTCAGCTTCTTGGACTGTATCGGACAGCGAAGTCGCTGCTGGAGATGTACGAGCTAGAGGCTCCTACTACGAGGAGGTAACAGGAGCGCTCCCTATATACATGTGGTTCTACGGCTCTACGCTTACTCTTGTACTACGGTCAGATTCGGGTGGCGGCGTAGCTACAAATGTTACCTTCCTTGATAAGGGAGGATCCTTTGTAGCTCCATCAGCGATGACAGGGTTCACAGTTACAGGTGCAGATACTATCGATAACGCTGGAAGTGGAGAGGTCATCAGGCAGACTTGGGACCTAGGTGAGTACGCCCTCCATGCAGTAAGTCTTAGCAACGCGACTGGATTCAACGGGACCACTGTCAAGGCGATCGTAGCTATCGAGGTCGACACACCCTATCACCAGGCGTCACGGCTGAACTCATTCAGGCAGTCAGGTATCCTCAATATGGTAAACACGTATAAGGATGCTCGTAAGACTAAGCCTTTGAAGAATGGATTCAAGGTCAATTCTGGATACTACGAGATTCCATTTATCAGCCTCGCTTCGGGCTTACAGGAATTTACATTTCCTGTCCCTATATCAAGTAGAGGAGGCTTGATTAGAATATCTGCGATGATAGAACTGCAGATTAATAACGCAGGAGATGTCTCCGGTAAAGCATTCATAGGAAATATCATTGAGGATGCTCCTGAACATCCTCGGATAGAGTTTGGATTATCCACCCTACCTATTCCTATAGGTCAACTCGAAGCGATCGTTCGTCTTCCTCGAGGGGTGTGGCCTCTCGTATTCTTATTCACCAAGAATGGTGCTGTGTCTTCGTGGAGTATCAACTGGGGTAGGGTACACTGGGAGGAAGTAGGGTATCAGCCTGAATCGGAGTACCTACTGGAGGATGAAGCTCATGCTCCATTCCTTGGGAGGTAGCGTATGCAGTTGAAGTTTAAAAAGCCTGCTGAAGCAGGGCGTTTAGAGTTCATGAGGATGACAGCCTTCTTGGCTGATAACTTATCTGCTTCTGTAGCTCGTATTACGGCTAAGTTTCGTAGAGACGAGCTTATCATAGCGGTACGTTCAGACGACTTTGGGTACCTCGTGAGTTGGGATGACTTCTCTGTATCTGCAAGTGGACTTGATGTCACTGTAGACTTAGGGACCTTGCTCCCATCTGAGGAGGTTACCCTCTCGTCAGATTCTACGTACGATACTTCTTCTAAGCTATCTCTGGTTCAGAAAGATTCAGATGAGTCCATAGTGCTTTGGCTTGATGAATACCTCGAGGATGGCACCAAGGAGTTCTCTGATGATCCTCCGTCTGGATACACTCTGATAGGTCGCATTTGCTACGGGAAGGTACTCGCAGGGGAATCTTCTGTGGAGATTAACTATGGCTAGTGTCAAGTCATCAGGCCAGACTAGTAAGCTCAAAGAGAGCTACAGTAATCTCAAGCAAGAGATTACGGACGCTAGCGATAGCGCATCCCTCAAAACTGCGCTGCTGTCACTTGCTCGTAGGGTTCATGAGCTCGAAAGCAAGTTACTGCAAGTTAACCACCCGGTGGATTAATGCTCAAACGAGGATCAAAAGGTGAAGAAGTAAGAGTCCTGCAGTCTAAGCTGCTGGACCTAGGATTTTATCGAGGTACCTTAGATGGTGACTTCGGCAAAGGTACCTTCGCTGCAGTGAGAGAGTTTCAACAACGATATCTCGTAGACGGTACAATGGACTCTTGGGACTTAGATGCTCTCGAGAGCATCCTCAACGAGTTAAAGGTCTCCGCACCCTTCATTCCTACGACAACTGCTGAGCTAGAGAAGGCTTACGGAAAGATCGAGTTCAGTAACGGTAACTCTGACTGGGGAAAAGGTCCTGGGTGGGTCAAGATTACCAACGGCTGGATTAAGGATAATCTGGAGAAGTACCGCCTCCCGATTGTAGGGAGCCACCACGTGAACGTTCACGTTGTAGACTCTCTGTTTGAAGTCCTAAACGAGATTGAAGCCTTAGGCCTCGCTAATGAGATCAAGCAGTTCGCCTGCTGGGCTCCTCGCCACAAGATGCATGACCCTAGCCGTGGTTTGAGCCTTCATAGCTGGGCTGCAGCTGTTGATCTCAACTGGGAGACCAACGGCGTAGGGTCAGGACAAGGTGATCTCGATCCCCAGATTGTTCATGCCTTCGAGAAAAGGGGATGGGTGTGGGGCGGCCGTTGGAGGACGTCAGACCCTATGCACCTGCAACTCGCAGGACCTCACTGTTAAATGGCGATATCTCTTGCAAAGCTAAACGCTCTAATCGCAGCCATTGCTAATAGAGCAGACGAGGATGGAGGGATAAATGCACAAGTAGCTTTCGGAGATCCTACTGAGCAGGCGATTCCTCTAGATTCCTTCCCGAGTTCAACTCCTGATGATCCTCTGACTAGAGGGTTGGGGATGGTAGTCAGTGAAGGAATGTGGGCTTTCACTGCAGGGCTGGGTGATTTCCTCACTGACGAAGGGATTATCTCAGATGCAATTTACGCGAGTACGACTATCCTTTCTGCTAGCAACTTCAGCAGTGCGGAATTTAATGTCTTTGACGAGGACTCCTACTTAGCTTTCGTGGAAGATACTAATTGGGAGCATAACGCGACTCCATCAGGGATAGTATTCACTCAGTCGAATGGTCAATTTAAAGTTAGCAAGGCTGGAACTTACAGTATAACGATAGCGCTACTTCTGAGCTCTTCTTCGAGTACGACTGTTGTGCTCAGATTAAAGCATAACACAGTTACAGTTTGGACAGCTATTGTCGCAATCTATGCTTTGGCTGACCCTACTGAGTTTACGATTCCCCTTATGAGAGTCGCAGCTGCAGAAGATGTATTTGAGCTCACTATAGATAGTGAGACTGCAAGTACTCTCGAAGTAAACCCAGGTACAACCTTCAATATTCTGGGGGTCGCTTGAAACTATTGCTACGACTTAAGAAGGTCTGGTATGTACTCCTTATCCTCACTGCAGGTATTCTCTACATCGTGCTCAATAAAGACCGATCTACTCTGCCTTATCTCGACAAGCCTCCAGATGACCCTCCAGAGCCTGAGATACCTACTGATTTCCTTGCGCAGTTGATCGAGAACAAAAGGAAGAACGATGAGAAGATTGACAAGCTGTCTCGCCGCGAGCTTATTGATAGCATTAATCGCGACTACGATTAATGCGAAAGTTCGTGATACTGGCGCTATCGCTGACTGCCTAGACTCGATTAATCTTAACTGGGAGGAGTGGCTCCTCATCGAGGATAAGACCCTCAAGGCTGTCAGGAAGGATGCTGATGGGTACGCCTTTGCTCTCGAGAAGCTCACAAAATGCCAGGAGGCTTATACCGCGAAAATCCTCGAGAAGAATGGACTCCAGATGGAGAACTTCACTCTCAATAAATCTAACTATCAGAAGGATGTTGAGATATACAATCTCAAGAACCCTCCATGGTACAAGCATCCGCTTCTCTGGGGTGTGGTTGGACTCGCCGTAGGCTCTTTCGTTGCTACGTTAGCCTTGAATAAGTAATGGCTGGAGTACTAAAGAATCTCACCGCAGGTGACAACAAGAACTTCCGAGTCAGTGTATTCCGGAAGGATCCGCTAACTGGTAAGCCGGACCTCACGACACCTATATCTCTGACTGGGAATCGTGTTGAGTTCACGATGAAGGAGGCTGCGTCCGACGCTCAGGTAGACGCCCTTATCTACAAGTCATCCGACAACGGTGCGAGCGAAGTAGAGATTCAAGCTTCTCCTAACGATAACCAAGCCATCATCAAGCTACTGCCTGCAGACTCCGCGACCCGCACTGAGGGCGACTACCCGTTCGATGTTCAGGTTACGATCATTTCATCTTCCCAGAAGCATACGGTTGTGCTCGGTCTCATATGCATTAGTGAGGGTGTGACGGACACATGATCGACTCTATTCGGATTCTAACTGGATTCTCTGAGCTTGTAGAGGTTTACGCTACCGATACAAGTGGTTTGGCTCTAACTGGACTCACCGATCTGTTCCTTAGAATCCGCAGACGATCTGATGGATTATACCTGGATTGGGCTGACGATACGTTCAAGTCAAGTGGTTGGACTACCTTGAATGGAGCTCTCACAGAAGTTGACGTAACCAATGCTGCTGGTCTGTACTCAAGAGTATTCGATACGAGCCTAATCGTTAGCAAGGCGCTTGACGATACATACACAGTGATTCCGATTCAGACTCCAGGTACGGATGCTCGCTTGACTGATCCAATGCAGATCAAGGAGGGCAGCTTCATTGACGATATCGTGTCTGATCGTACGCATATGAGCGTGTCATACGACGATCAGATTACAGATGTGGATATGACCGTTTGGCTCGTACGAAACGGGAAGGTTGTTACTACGGGACTAACTAACGCTACAGTCACCTGGAGAAATCCGGACGGGACTCAGCTGTTCCAGTCGACTACGAGTACCTTCAACTCGCAAGGTGTCGCGAGGATGCAGCAGACTCAGACGCTCGTGAACAATGAGCCTTACTACGCCGAGGTGGCTGTAAACGATGGAGTAGGAACAGTCACCACTCAGATTGGCGTGCCCTTCCAAGCCTAATGGCAAAGGTTTTTGTACAAGATCCTGACGTTCATCTCGTCAGCACCAACGACTTACGTAGAGATGCACTCGTCGTTGATGATATAACAGCTTCCTTCGAAGAGGAAGATGACCTCATTGGAATCATCGAAGTATCGGATGTGGACATACCTGATATGGCTTCTGGTTTCGTATACATTGGCGACATTATAGCTCCTCAGAGTAGTGGGCAAACCGTTACAGGCAAGACGTTCCAGGATCCTGGCAACGATACGATCATCCAAACAGCTACGGTATCAGGTCTCAACAATGATGTACTGATACGATCGTCGTACCCGATAGTCGAAGTAAACGGTACGCCGTTCACACTTCCTCAGACTGCAGCGGGGATTTACGAAGATACTGTCAACGTTACACTGCTTGACGGTGCAAATACGTTTACACTGCAAACTCCTGACGATGAGGATGGTGCGGTTGATACGATCACAGTCACGCTGTCTGCTCCTCCAGCTCTGCTGACGTTGAGCTTCACTGGTAGTTATCCTCTCGGACCTACCGGTCCTCTGCAGACCGAGCTCAAAGCAGGTGACACCTTCCAGCTCACCGGTACGACTGACAAGAATGCTGACGCTGTCGACATCGTGGACTTCGGAGCGATGGCCAATAGTCTCGAGGTATTTGCCTCCGGTGTAAACTTCACAGTCACTGGAACGATTGCCGATCGAGGTACGACTACGCAAGCGTTAGCAGCTCGAGTTCGAGCTAGAGATGCTACAACAGGTGCTCTCGGTCCAACTCGTGACAGTAATACCGGAGGAGGAACTGTTGATGGTACAAACCTCGTCTTCCTGAACAGCACCTTCGGTAACTACACTATTGGTACTCCTACAGGGTTCCCTGGGTCGCAGCAAGCTCTCAAAGGTTCAGAGCCTGCATCCGTACCTATCTCAGGTATCACTAATACCGATGAGCTAGACTACGACAACAATGGTACGGGTGAAATTAGTATTACGAACCCGAACGAAACAGGACCTCCGTTCGACGCGACCAAGACTGTCACAAGGACGGGTGGTACATACAACGTATCCGCGGCTAACTTCCGAGCAGTTGGTACTCGCCTCGCGAATGGCGCTCAGACAACTAAGACAACGGTTGTCAACATCGCTAATGTGGCTACTAGCATCACTGTCGCGGAGCCTGCAGCTAGACTTCGTTCGGGCGGCAACGATGGTACGATAGCGCAAGACCATTCCATGACGATCTCTAGTACCCAGCTCCTCCTGAATGCTCCTACGCTGGATGCTGACGCAGGAGGTGGTACGTTACAAGGAGCGGTTTGGACGCAGAGTGGTCCTAATGCTGATACTTTCATCAGAGATCTGCGAGTAGACGATAATGATACTCCCACCACGTACAATTGGCAGAGTCTCGTCGCTATAAATCTTGCAGGACTCGTGGCGACTACGATTACAGGTGATACGACCTACATCATTGGTGGGTTCGTATCTCGTGACTTGATCTTCGGTTCCTTCCTACAGACTACAACGCTCAATGCGTTCGTAACAACTTACACCAAGTTGCAAGCTACATTATTCACAGCTACAGGTGGAGTACCTATACGTAATCCTGTTCAAGGGGATACATCGAACCTCGCTGATACGTTCACAGTGACCGCTGTAGGAGTTAACCCTACAGCGCTATTCTGGAATGACGTCGCAGCAGCTAGTTCTAACTCCTCAGGTACTGCTGAAATTCAAGGATTCGAGGAGACAGTCTGATGTCGTCGTTTGAGACCTTCGTCAATGAGGAGCTGCCGCGGCGTATCACGGTCGGGGATGGCCTTCTGGAATCCATCGCCGTCCCCATCGATCCCACGGCCGGCGTAGATCCCACGGACGTCTTCGTGATCCGTAACCAGGCGAGCGCAGATGCGCTTGGGACGATCAAGACTGTGCAGGCGCTGCTCGATCGACTGCCGCCTCACATCGCGTTCAATGTCTTCTTCGACTTCGTGGCTGGCGCGCACGTTACGCCTACAGATTTCGGAGACATGGCTCGGTTCAGCTTTGGTGGCATCCCGGCGTCGATCAACAAAACGCAGGTCGGCGCCTTCGTCTTCCGGGCTGGCGCGGGAACGCTCGTACAAGTCCCAGCCACCACAACATACGCGGTCGCCTCGGCCACGCAGCAGAGCCTGACGCTCAGCGTTGACTCCAGCTTCACGCTCAATCAGTTCCGTCGCTACTTCCTGCGAGTGGTCAGCGGTCCGGGCGTGGGTGAGATAAAGGCTATCCGGTCCCATACCGCCGCCTTTTCTGTTTTTCAGATCGCCGGCCACTGGGCCACCGTCCCAACTTCGTCGTCAGTCGTAGAGGTCGTCGAGGCCGCGGCGTCGATCACCTTGCCCGCCATCACGACCCTGCGAACGGGAGCTTCTGCGCAGCTCACCAACTTGTTCCCGAACGTCCGCTTCGACGCGATCGACGTGAACGGTGGCATCATAATCATCGCAGGCGCTAA